>Ga0209367_1001993_pt1 | contig 26307 bp, 15 predicted proteins | sample WorMetLIZISLAND2_FD_187412 | JGI IMG/M metagenome (GOLD analysis project Ga0209367, IMG submission 187412) | Marine gutless worms symbiont microbial communities from Max Planck institute for Marine Microbiology, Germany - Olavius geniculatus... ... | reverse complement strand
GTATACATCAATGAATATCACTGATAACACAATACAACAATAGGTGTCCTAGAAAAAATAAACTTTGCAATAACTAGCCAAGAATGTGGAAGTAATAGATCGTTTAAAGCTGTTTAAATTGATTACATTGATCCTGGATTACACTGATCTCATTGTGAAAGAGTTAATCCGACAATCTATGCACTGGGGTCATATTTCTTAAATGACATTGATTAGGCCTACTGAGATCCATTTGCACCGTATTTTTTCGACGCAATCAACTAATAACGACGTTGCCTGAGGTCTGATGGCTTCTGCTGAGGCAAGAACTTGGAACAGTCTGCCATCAGAAATGGAGTCTTCACGGTGTCCACGAACATTCAAGATTAAACTAAACTCAACATTCGTCTGTTTTCGGTTTCTTCAACATAGATAAGTGTAAAGTAACTTCGGTGCCATATGCATTTTTTACTTTATACGGTATTGTATAATATTTGTAGTGCATTGTTTTCTAATTTAACAGTAGCATTTCATCACAAACAATTGCGTCTGTATTATCTTGGTTATAAATCCAGGTATCACATCCGGGTATGTATAGTATGTGTACATACTTAGAGAGAGATGTACATTGGTCGGGTGAGCACAGCAAATCAATGCGGTGGTCGACACGACGACATCACAGAGGCAAGGCTATAACAGTAGTCTACAAGAATTGAAGAATGACCGCGGGTGTATGGTCGGTTAGCGCAGGTGTTTAGCGACCGACCCCGTCAGTACGGGTCATCGATTAAATCAAAATGTCTCGACAGCTAGCAAGTCGACGAGGCTACTATTTACTGAACGGCCATTACAAACGCCGTCGTACCAGTGCGACGCGGCGTATATACATGTACGTGTCGAATTAATCAGTCCTTCGAATACTGACGCCTGCTGTCAGCTCACAATGCTGACGTATACTAATAGGCCTATACGATGTGAACGTTTTGCGTTGCAGATAAAAATACTTCAACGGGATGGAGACTGAAATTCATCGCGTTACCAGTGGATGGGGTTCTGTTGGAAATGCGTAGAAAATAACTTAGCACAGCATAATTCTAAACGCATCGTTTTTGACGCGCTACAGCCATGCTGTACAGCGTCTATGGCACGATGTGTCGTCCGTCCGTCCGTCTGTCACAGATGTATTGTGGCTAAACGGTAAGTCGTAGGGGTCGGCGATGGTACTAGCGACATCTGGGCTTTTTTTGTTGAATGTCTGAGACGATTGCAATCTGAGCACTTAAATTAGCTATAGTTCAAAAATGCGAGGAAATAAAATACGGCTGGGTGCACTGTTAAAGCAGATGCCACTTTTTACATACAAACATTAATATGTAATTGTTCGTTTGATCTGAAAATAAAAGTGGAAGTCTCCAAACTATTAACTTTGCACCCTACCGGTACATGTATACAAAGTTGACCAAAGGGTAAAAGTTGTGGCAAAACAAAATTATCTTAAGATCATCGATGTGACCTTATTTGATGAACGAATGTCGTAGTTTTTAGGATATTTTGTTCAACAGAAAATACACAAACACAGACACGCAGATCTACACGTATACGTTTGAATTAGATAATCAGTTATGCAGCGCGCGTATCGATGGGCGATAACTAATACACGGAGCGTTGCGCTGTTTCTCTGCAATAGCTGAGCATCTTATATAGGCCGCTACTCTTACGACCACGTATACTCGGCGCATACCACTCAGACAAACCAATGAAGAGGTAATTCTTCATCGCGACGGACAGCGGGTCATCGACATCGGCTTATAGTGCTCGTCTCGCTGCGGTATATCAGCAGTCGCGTCGACAGCCCGTGAGGACAGTACAATAAACCACGGAGGTCGGCGGCGTTTATTCGCATTAATTAGTCCATAGCATGCGTGATGCGCCGGTCTTGTGAACACCGCGGTTATATAACATCAGTACGGGCCACCTACGATGAAGCACTATCATTGTAGCTCAGCTGAGGTACTCGAAAGACTGTCAGACGAAAATGCATTCGTGTACAAAACCGCAAATCGAGGAAGCACCAGGAAGCAACCTCCCCAAAGTCGCACCAACATCGATAATCTAGGCTTTCCAGTTTAACTCTCCATGCACCAATAAACGAAGATCTCGTGCGAAAACCGAATAATAAATCGACTTATTTGACGTGGTCGCACGAAAGAGGAACTCAGCAAACAAGACAACGAACGTCCGATCATCCAGGACGTCTATGGAGCGTACTGTAAACTCCCCCAGCGGAGCCCTGGCCGCAAACTTATTAAAAATTCCCAGAAAGCATTTCGTGGCAACAAATTCGAAAAAATTTCACGAGGTTTGAACCAACAGAAAACATTTCCTCCTGTTTACTATTTTTACTTCCCCCAATTTTATTCAGGAAGCATTTTGCTTCCACTTGTCAACGGACCCTGAGAACCGGTTTGGCTCGACAGAAAGTTTGCTCAAGTAATAACTTCCAGTCACAGCGTGCGTTCTAGCAGTGCACTGCAGTTCGAGACGCAGACTACGGAGCGTTCCCACGTGAGCGCTCAGCTGCACTTGATGTGGCGTATGCACGCATTGCAAACAGCGTGTACACAATGGGCGAGCGACAAAATAATAAAACTACGACAGATTCGACAGCGCAGAGCAGCATAGGGTCAATGCCAGGTCTCAAGAACCTTCGTTTATATCTGTCGACCACAGTGCAGTATCGTTGACTAGGACAAGCGCGACTACGCGCAAATCTCAGAACATTTATATTGTGTCTCAGAAATCAAAAGTCCACGGTGTTCGTGGTAGTCCAACGAAGACTTGGCGGTCTACATTTAAAGAAGACCTGGTGGACCGAGGAGTCGATTGGAACAGCGTCCGGGCTGTGGCTACAAACAGAAGCAGATGGCGAACTCTTGCTGCCCATTGACCTGTCAAGGACCGGATGATCTAAGTGCTAAGTAAGTAAGTTACTGTACTGTTATGTCTGGCGAACGGCAACCGACCGCAGGATAAAGTAGACGACTGTTCAATACAGATACGCGAACGTGCGATTCTGTAAAAAGCTGAAAACAGCTTATTTGTGCTATGCTGTCTCAGCCTGTCAGAAAGTCACGTGCACCTAATTTGGCTAAGTTATATGCGAATACAAAGCAAGCCTTTTCCTCAAACGCAATATAATGTAGGCCTACATGTGTAGGCCTATTGTGTAGAGCCCGAACGCTGCTCACCCGATGACCGCAAATGTATAACCATCTCGCCGGCGGGCGGCGCCATGGTGTAGTCGTGCAACTGGAGGAAAGCCAATTCACAATTTCACACAGTACAACCAAAAAAACTCTTCGCAATATTGTATCGCGCACAATGGATTAATAGCTTGGTTCATAAGGTAGCAGCTGGTTTGTCGTCTTACAAGCCATGCATGCATAGTAACACCTAGCACTTGTCGTATTCCAAAAATATACAGTAACGTATAAACGCATCATATGTTATAAACCTGCATTATTTGCATATTGCAACCATATTCGGCGTTGGCAGATACATGACGACGGCGCTAAACTAAACGTACAATAGCCACATTGTTGTTCAATGAGTTTATAATCTGTGCTGGCCGGTACCGTGCCAGTGACGCAGTGTGATGTGCTTAGTGGTCACGCAAGGTCAGAGCGTGCTTGACCAGCGGCATTACGTATGTACCAGACCACTGACCATTGATGTCTCTTTCACCTAGCTGGCCGCCGCTCTTGTAATGACCCATGCATAGGTGTGTGGTCGTCACACAACGTTTAAAATTCTGTCTAGGGACGCAACTGCATAGCAATGATTGTAGGCCACACTAAACGCCGTTGTATGCGTGCGTAAATTAATGCGTTTGTTCACGCTAAACATTTTAAGTAAGATGTCGCAAGTCATTAATTTTTACCAGGATTGCGCATGGTTTGAAGTGTTTACGATGGCGATGGTTACGTCTACAATAAAACTCGCAAAAACACTTCAGACATGGATGAACACACGTCACACGTCATAGCCTACATGTACATACAAGACGCGAATGGTCGGCGGTCGCTGAAACATTTTCGCAACTGTTCTATGCTCCACATGACTGTGTTTCTATGGTTTGGCTTCTTTTATTAAGACCTCTGTAAGTGCTATTGTGAGCCTTGTGTGTCTTGCTTAGCATACACTGTCACACGGTGCATGTATGTTTGCCATATGTTAAAGAAATGAAATTTATTGTTGGGTTGGTTGATTGATTTTACATGTAATTATAGCCCTTGTCCCATTTGGTCACGCTCGGCGAGAGTTGTTGGCCCCCACTTCAGCACACGTCAGTCGTCGGTTGAACGGCACGAAACGTCGCAGGACGCACGCTGTGGAACTGTGATTGAGTTGCCGCTGGCGCCGATGTTCCATTATAAGATCGCCCCCCCAGAAAAAGTCTCCGCGGCCGACAATTCTCCGGCAAAAATCCGCCCCGCTTGGCGGTCGCCCGGGCGGAACGGATTTTTACCGGTAAATTGTCGGCCGGGGGAGACTTTTCAGGGGACGGTCCTATAATGGGGAGACTGTGTATGGGGCCGGCGATATTTTGATAAGAGAGAGAGACAGAGGCCCCTATCAATTCCGTGATTAGTTTTCCCAGGACGGATTTTTCATGGGAAGACATTTTAATTGCAACAGCTGACATAGCGCCGTGATGCTGGCTGCAGCGACGAAATAACCCTAATGACGCAATTACGATCATCGGCGTCCGTAGCATGCCTAGGTCTGTGAAGTTCTCTGTTCATAAAGCTTATGAAGGAAAACACACCACCGCAAGATCTGTCAAGGTTATTTTTAACAAAAAGTCAAGATCAAAGATCGGCTATACGAAGCGTGCGAATTGTGATTTACCGCCACATTAAGTTTCTACGTGTTTCTCGTTGTTAAGGAACACATGGGACGGTTTGTGATTGTGATTCAAGCGACGTCCTTTTACAGTATCACTGCAAACCTGTTTCTTCAGCCAGTACTATAGCACCGCCATGGATGCAGTATTATTCAATCACGGCCCGTACGCACGACGCTGTTATTGGATGTGGTTCACGTCTTCTGTCAGCTTGGATGCGACAAGCATCCCAGAGTGACGATCGACGACAGAGAGACGGTTTACAAAACGTTTGCAAGGTTTTAGAGATCTGCCCTACACTAAGCGCCTTCGCTTGCTAAACCTGCAACTACTTGAAGTTCGTAGATTGCATTTTGATCTGATTTTATGTTACAAAATTGTTTTTGGCCTCATGAGCATAAACGAAGCTGATTATTTTCAAGTTTGCAGTGCAAGCACCAGGGGTCATCCCTACAAATTGTATAAGCCTTTTAGTGGCTGTACACTTAGAAGTTCCTTCTTTAGTATGAGAGTAATAAATGTATGGAATGATCTTCCAACAGATGTTGTCAATTTCAGAATACATGAATCATTTAAGAGAACTATCCAGTTGGTTGACCTCTCTAACCATCTTACTAGTAGTACAAATCAGTAACCTACATTCAAGTCAGCCTCGAGTCCGCTGTATGTCTTATTTTCACAAATGCGTGTTTTATGTGTATGTTTTATGTGTATGTTTTATATTGTCCTTGTTTTATTAAGGGTCACTGTAAGTGCTAGCTACCTAGCCTTGTGTTTCCTGTGTGTCTGTTGCAACTACTATTGCGTGTCTTCTGCATTCTACCAAATAAATGATGATGATGATGATGATTTGCTGCTGTATTGTCTCAAAAATTTACCATCACTTTGCTCTTCGTTACGCAAACGTTTGCGCAATTTCTATACGACAGTACGCAACTGAATTCACGTCGTCTACACTGCAAAAGATTAGAAGCCAATGTGTCAAATAACGCAGAGTATGGAAAAATAAATTATATGCAGATGATACAGATTCAGCAAATGCTAAAGGATAGCGATACTTGTCTGTTAATTCACTCGCACCCGAAATACTTTTGTTAACGCTAACGCTAACCATAACCCTAACCCTACCCCTGGGCCTAATCTTAACGGTTAATTCGGGTGCGAGTGAATTAACGGACAAGAACAAGGAAAGCTCCAGACTAGCTAAAAGTGTTGAAGTTGGGTTTTCACAGTCTGCGACAATAAGCAACTCACTGAACTGGTACACGAATGCTACCAACTGTAAAGGCGCGTTCAGTTCAGTTACGTCGCTTTATGCGCTCCTTAAAGTTCAATAAAACGTTGTGCAGCTTTAAACGTCAAAGCTGGCCAACGGTGAGATATTCATATGATGATTTGTTATTAACGCAGCAGCGCGAGCTATTTCAGCGGTCGACATTTCAATGGAACCGATGAATACTGACAAGTGGCATATAATATGGGCCTAGCGTTACACAGCAGTTATAGTGTGCAAGCCACCTGCGGGCGCGCAAATTAAATGTCAATAAAATAATTCGTGTAGGCCTATTGCACTCTTCCTGCCATAAATCAATGCAAGTCAGTCACAGGTGATTATACGCCGCAGCTGCAAATAGGTGTAGATAGTGATATATGTCGGATGAAATTACACCAAATGACGCCGAATTAGCCTACTACCAATATACGTCGACCTCCGCTTATATTGATCGGATTTATAGTCTACTGGCATTAGCATAAAACGATCAAAATCACTAAAATATAATTTGAGACACGCTTTCAGTTTGTTCGTCCGCTTTTTCACTGTATAAAGAAAACGTTAACCGATTAACTGCTTAACTAATACTGTTAAACTTACAAAAAATTGTACATATTGCTGCGCAATCGGCGCTAAATAAAAAATCTAATTTTGTTATAAGACTCGATGAAGTGTGTGCATACGTACGGACTGTAACCGTGAGTGCATCAAGCGTGTCCAGTCTGCCGGAAAGTTTGGTCGTGCGTGCGGTCAATGACGTCAACCGGTCTGCAAGGTGCCCGGCCTCGGTCAGTAGTTCAGCGAAGATGACGTCACAAACGCCGGTCAGTTGGACCAGCTGCCGCAGCACGTCGACCACCATGACGTTCAACCGTTCCGAGTCCACCAGTTCACCGCCGGGCAGAGCTGACCGCTTGACCACTGACTTCGCCAGCGGCATCTTTCCTCATCCGGCGACCGATGACCTTTGAACTTTTGACTCGACACGTACCTGACCCGGGTCACCCGCGGGGTCACATGGCTTCGGTCACACGCGCCGACTCACAACCGACCATCATCAGCGATATGCTCATCACCGCCTCTACAATTACATTACATTGAATTGAATTATCATAAGTAAATAAGTCAATTCACAGTTACAAATCAGGGAAATGTTACATCACGACTGTCCTCCTAAATTTACACAATAAGCCTACGCAATCGTCATAATAAAAAAACTTATTCGCTATACAGTCTGCTATACAAAAATAAAAAGAAAGACAGAAAAAACGCATATATCATTAGTTCGGATTTGCGTAGAAAACAAATAATGTACTGAGACTGGCTCAGTTAAAATAATTATATTTTGCTTTCAGTCCGGTCGCCTATTTGAAGTGCAAAATAAAATGTTTAGTGTTTCGTAAACGCTTTATTGCAAATTTTCTCCGAATGGCGCCACTGAAAAAATTTCGGAAATCGGTCAGTATTTTACTTTCTTGACTAACGGCAGGCATGAATACTGTAGTTCCCTTGCAGAGAACGTCGATACAGCAAACCACATAGGCTTACCTATTACGGAACACATGAACCGAAAAGTAGTTCTAACCCTCTAAGCTTTAAAGTCTTATAAACAAGTGATATAACCTGGTCGCGTCTGATACGGTCTCGTGGCAGTACAAAATAGGTCTAACATTCAGACAGACGCTGCTTAATACCTCGTTTACACGATCAAGCAATCATCAAGCAAACATCGAGCAAGCATCGAGCAATTAGAGCACACGTCGTGCACGTGTATTTTCAATGCATTTGCTGGATGTTTGCTCGATGATTGCTCGATGTTTGCTTGAGCGTATAAACGACGTATAAAACATAACCTACTGGTGAGAGTGGTAACAAGCTGTTAACTGTACTCACGAGTGACGAGGCGACGACGAGGTACAAACGTTATCTGACTACAGCGAGCGCGTTCGTTCAACTCGCGGCTAATCGCTGCACCGAGCGAGCGCACGTGCATTCCATGTCACGTGTCGTCATCATCAGCTGCAGCAGCTGCTCGACTGCTCGACGTTCAATTGTTTGATCAGTGAATGATGTAGGGCTTAGGCCTATATGGTACAGAACAGTGGGCGACAAGCTGCTAACCGAAGCCTTGCGTTTTGGCCGCTGCGCCGCTTGCGTTAGTTGCTTCCGTTGTGTTGGATGGAAACCCGGCTTAACTGTCGACTGCTGCTGCTGCTACTGTAAAGATCTGTCGACCCATCGTGGACGACCGAACATTATTCGACAATCGCACCAGCCTAACACGTATAAACGTCGGCGACTACGCGTATGATTGTCGCGTATGTTAACCCACCGTAGAATAGCACTTCTACAAACTGTACATCTTCGCTACATATACGCACCAACTGATGCTAGGTGTAGGCTTATTTGCCGCTGAATGCAGAATTATCACTAGCACCTCCGTATTATAATGCTGCGAATTATCTGCCAGACAACTTGTCGTCGAATCGCCGTGCACGATGTACAGCGATCAGTCGTCAATGACAATACGCTGCAGATAACATCACTTGTGTTTGCTATCGAGGCCTAGGCCTGCTGAACTTTTTCACGCAGTCGCACTATAGACTAGCGGCGATAGGCCTAATAGATAGCGTTTTTCAGGTACATCGCCCTCGCCGACCGAGTAAGTCGGGCGGGCCACTATTCTTTCAGGCAGCGTAGCGTTTGCTACATTCAGTGTAATTTTCATTTAATAACTTGGCGAAATGAACTCACTCGATATATATGCTATCTACGAATTAACTTCTCAATGATGCCTTTCTCAGATGTTGACATTTCCTAACAAAATTGTAATACACATAATTGTTGAGAAAATATAAGCAAGGCTAACACACGCAGTTATGTGTTATAGGTGAATTTAATTGCTGCGATTATTTCACTAATGATTTTTCGATTTTTGGGGGGATTTTTTTTATCATGACAATCTCGATAAAAAGTCGCTATATGATTGCGACGACGATGAATGATGATGAAATGGCTAACGTAATGAAACTCTGCTATTATCTGTTGTCGCTTGTGGTCATTTAGTAAAGTTGGCGACTCTCTTATCGAGGTCTCCAAATCAAAACTACTAAAATACTGATCGCCATTTGTCTACAGTTTCATAGATATAGGGGCCTAAGTATTTTAGATTTTGACAGCCTGCATTTGCGGTCGTCGGTTTACACTGAAATTGCCTATGGACACTTTCGTTGAGCTCGGCGTGGTAAAAAACTTTCGGGTTTGCTGTAAAACTTTCGATAATAGAGGCCTAGGCCTACGTGTCATAACATTGTTGACGAAGACATAAGCAGTGTGAACTTTAAAAAAAGTGACTGTCCAAATAATTGCTATATCCAGTTGTTCGTCAGTGTCGTAATTATTGGTCGACCTTGCTTCAGTAGAGAACTTACTTTTTGTAGGTCATGCTAATTGCAGTAGACCTAATGCTTACTTGTGGGGGCGGCGTTAGTTAACATGAGCGTACAATATCGCCGTTTCAAAATGCAAAACAACATCCGGTGCAGTGCACCGATGGACGATCGACAATTACTGCATCTTGCGCTCCATTAATATTCCGTATTTAAAGTCACAAAACGGCTAGGTCTAACGCACGAAAATAATGTCAAGCGTAACCAGTGGCGGATTCAAAAGAAGGGGGGTGGCCGCCCCCCTTATTGACTGGATGCATTTTACAAATGGTGAAAATTTTGCACAAAAATGCATCATTTTTGCTTAAAATTTTGAAAATTTTTCTGGGGAGGTGGCTGTGCCCCCCACCCTTCTGCCCCCCATTCCCAAGTTCTGGATCCGCCGCTGAGCGTAACTGTGCTCGGACTTTTTACACTTTAACGGGCCATAAGAGTTAAACAGTTTCCACGAATACACCGATGAAATAAAAGAAATGAAACAATTTGGCATTGCGTTAATGCTGTCAAAATTGAGAATTTTCTTGACTGCTAAGCCGTGTAGCTGTAAAGTTGTTTGAAATTTAGGCCCATGCTCGAGTCGCTACATTTGAAACTTGAGAACTGCTTGTTACTTGACGTGCAAAACTTTATACTTAGACCCCACTTGAGAGTTAAGTCTTCACATCAGCCATTCTAGGTTTGCACGATTTCGGTCCGATGCAACAAGGGTCGCCACTCGCCAGTCAAAAATGTATTTTTATCCCTAACCCTGAAACATCAGTGACGCTAACCTAAACCTAAGTCATCACTTCACAATGGGTCACATAAGCTACGACTGGTCGGGAAACTGCAGCCTTCTCATTCTCGCGTTTTGATCTGCGCTTCAGTAATGGCGGCCCGTCACCGGTTTGCACACCTCTGATGTACGCCATTGAGAGACAACAACTTTAGTGTCCGAAGCATGTCACACTAACAGGTTTCACTGATCCCGATGCCGAAACTGTTTACAATATCAAATCGCTGTAGTCAACTTTAAACATGCTCAACGTTACGCTGCGCGAAGTAAGAGTTTTGTTTCAAATGCTGTCTTTTCCTGTTACGCCAGTTTTTAACTTATTACAGAAGCGGCCATTCCGTGAACGTTTTGGTTTGGCTAAAAATGTAGTACATTAATGGACCATGCAGGTAACGTCTTTTCAAACCAACGTCGCAGCGACAAAAATGACCCGTGATGATAGCAATTACTGCGGATGGGCGAATTAAATGACGAATGTGTGGTTAGTAAGCCTATTTTTGGTTTATTTGCCTCACCTCCATTCTTTTAAGTGCACCCTCGCATTATTTGCCGTTAGTGTGACTGCGGTCGCTGCTTTGTGTGAATTTTGAACACACATTATTTCGCAAGGTAGTGTAGTAACACGTTTGAAATGTGACGGAATCTTACATAATCTCAATAGTGGGCATTTCACGAAAAATAAAATTATAGGCGCCCTACAGCAAGAACATGTTTTGACAGTGATGAGGACAAAAGTATGAGTCTTATTTTGATTTAACATACTGTTAAACTGTGAGAAAACAATAAGCCTTACTTAAATTTTGGAAGTATAGTTTAGTTTGCTCACATGAATAAACTTTGCGCAACGATTATGCATTTATCGTGCATATTTTGCATACAACATTTCGTCGATAGTTAATAACACGTACATAGATGAGTTTCGTTAATAATGGTGATTGTCTGTGCCATGTATTCCTATAGGCCTACTTGCATGCGTTTAGGCTGTTGTGATATTCGTTGCACCCGCTTGACATAGTGACTCACAATGTAATATGTCGTGACTACACGGTGCTTCATAAAAAGGAACCCCTTTTGTTTTTTCATAATTCACTCAAATGATGATCAATTTACACAAAATTTGTAGCTGAAGAAATACTAATTCAGAATATTGCAAGATAATATGTCGGTTAATTAAATATTTTTGCTAGTTGTGACGTAACACAGACATCATAATGTGTCACGGGTACAAACTGGATAGTCTCAACTGGTGCTGTCAGTTGCTGCTCTGCTTCGATTGGTAAAAAATTTGGTTCGCTGATGACAATTTTTTACAGTTTCACAGTTGCAGGCACAAAAACATGCAAAGCGATGGCATTTACGTGTCTGTGGGGATAGTTGGACTTTTACGCGTTCGAGCAAGACAGTGCACTAGCACACCGAGCTTGCAAAATGGTTGCGTTTTTGGATCGCAAGACGCCTGATTTCATGTCCCCATGTTGCTTAGTGCTGACACGATAAACGTTTTTCATTAGCGAACCAGATTAAGTTTACCATCGAAGCAGGGTAGCAATTGACAGCACCAGTTGAGACTATCCAGCTTGTACCCGTGACACATTATGATGTCTGTGTTACGTCACAACTAGCAAAAATATTTAATTAACCGACATATTATCTTGCAATATTCTGAATTAGTATTTCTTCAGCCACAACTGGTACAAATTTTGTGTAAATTGATTATCATTTGAGTGAATCATGAAAAAACAAAAAAAGAGTTCTTTTTATGAAACAGCGTGTATATGTGTACAGGTTTATGGTCATGGTGGCCCATAAAATGTGCTTCATAACTGTACAAAATCTTAACCGTATTTAGTCTCATTTGCACTGGTTTTGTAAAGAGTAGCCGAATAGAAAAAAAAGAACTAGACGTTAGACTAGACTAGACTAGACTAGAATTAGACGTCGTCCAAAAAGACAAGACTTTTTGCTTACAAAGCTATGATATAACAAAACGACAAACTACACATTAAATTAAAGATTATTTTGTACCGACATGCAACAATAAAATGTTTTATTTCTGACTGTTCCGTGCCTTTTACGATAAAGCCAGTAGCTAACATCCACAGCTGCCGTTGAAAAATTACGTAGAGTAAACTCATCTGCAACTGTCTTACACGCTGTTGATAGCGAAAAGTCTCGAATTCGCTGCAAGATTGCATTGTGGGCGATGATCACCTCTAGTTGTTTGAATCAATGCCGGGCGCCGGCTCAGAACTCCATTCTAAACTAAATTGGACTTCCGTTGGTCCCATTTTTATATATGACAGCAACGGGCATACTTTTAAGGGAAAAGCTCTTTACAAACGCGTGAAAATGATTCGACACTAATGTTTTTTGGGATGCCGTTTACTTACTATTGTGTGGTAGTTTGTTAATGTAAAGTTGCGTACGGAGCGACATAGATTCAATTAAACTAAAATGAAATTTTAAAAAAACCGCGTACTCCAACTTTATTTTATTTTATTTCTGTCGCTTTGTACGCACCTTCAGTCACGATATTAACAGTTATGACATATTACGTCGTATGTTGAGCAATATTTGTTTTTGATATATTTTTTCTCAGTATTGTGTAATTTCCTTTTTCTTTTCATTTACATAAATATTGTTCATCGACCAGTGACAGCGAATAAAAAGCTTTCAAACGTCTCGGCCATCTCGTTCCAAGGCCCCGACACGCACACAAAACGATAGGCCTATCTGACGTCGTCAGTGGGTTTCTCTATCGATGGTGATCAGATATCGTACAATATGACTGCAGCTGGTGTAGTGTCATCACATTTGTTGTGATTCGGGTTAAAATTAATATTATCACGTAGTGATTCCCCAGCTAGAACCGGAAGCGATCGTTCGTACGTCGGTTGCCGGCGTGGTACTGGACCGACTGCGGGTCATCGCCAGCTAGCTGAACCCTTGAGCCGTAGTGGAAGTAATCGCCTTCGCCACTGCCACTAACGGCGCCTCGCTGCGAGCCTCCTTCATTGAGCGCCGAGTCGTGGTCAGGTGGAAAGACTGGCAGACTTCTCTTCCGCTTTCGACCGCAGCTGACACACGCACACGCACGAACGTCAGGGAATATTCAGAACGCTGAAAACGCGTTATTGTTAGAAAAAATGTTAATGCTTATGAGACGTTTAATAAACAAGAAGCCCAGCTGTCGCTAGGGAAGACGCGCTACAGCTTATACAGTTCCTGTTGCAGTAGTGATCTTCAAAGTCATCCAGGGTCGATGATTTTCATTTCATCTGAAAGGGCGTACCGGTATGCAATTTCTTATTAGTAATCATTAGCAACTTTGGCCATATTTCGCACCGTTTAGCCACAGTACATCCGTGACATACGGAGAGACAGACATACGGACGGACACATAGCTGGACGCATAGCTATAGCGCGTAAAAACGCACTCATCTTTTACTTCATCCACTGACTTAAGTTTGTGCTTCTTCATTTGCATCAAAATTTCGTCATCATAATTAAGTAGGTCTAAGTAAATCAAAATACAACGTCTGCTACCATTTTGTTGCGTCAAATTTTAGACGTTTTATGCCTTCCCAAACTTTGAGGGGGCGGTGCCCCCCCAAATGTTGTATATAAGTGATAATGTTCCCCTTATGGTCTGTCACGTGGCAAAGTTTCATGAGATTACTCCGTTTAACCTCAAAGTTATGAGCGCTAATACGCTAAATTATAAGCCAATTTTAGACCCCCTTAAAAAATTGTTGGGGGAGCCCCCATCCCCAGCGGGGTATAGGCTAGCAAAACGGACATTCTACACTGTGTCTCAAAAACATCCCCGACATTTTCGACTGTAACTTGAAAACCAATTATCAAATTTTGATAATTTTTTGCACGAATACTCCTGACACAACTTGCCATCAAACTGTTGTTCAGTTTCCAACCTAACCCAATGTATGCTTCTGCACTACCTAGGGAAAGCAGATCAAGCGCAATATGTGTTGAAATATACAGAAAATCTGAAAAAGATCCCCAACATTATCAATCGTAACTTGAACAAAGATTATCAGATTTTAATAATTTTTGGCGAAAATATTTCCGACACAACTGGTTATTTAATAGGTGTTTTAGTTTCCACCCCACCCAGCATCTGCTTTTGCACTACCTGGGGAAAGCAGACCAAGCATAATACGTGTTAAAATAAATGACAAAATGTCAATAAATTTCATCTATCCTAATCTGTAGGTCCCAACAGCCAGTCTGTTACAAGTTTGACTGTCATGCAGCAGTGTGTCTACCAGATAAAGTTTAGGAATGTTTGTGAAGTCAAAAAGCGACTGATACAGCCTGCATTGGTATGGAGCAGAACATTATCGATACTGCTGTCAATGAATGGAGAAATCGTCTCCATGCCTGTGTTCACATATAGTAGGCCAACACTTCAAGCAATTTTACTGCAGGCAGTTGAAAAATGGACAACTGGGTGAAATGTCGGCCAAAGTGCCAAAAATGTAAAAAAATGTGTTTTTACGCGTTATGTTAATTAAGCAATCATATCGCATTTGATAAAAAAAGTGATATTTTGCTCGTTGTTTTGCCCAGGTAGTGCAGAAACAAACGTTAGTTGAAGTGGGAAACTAAATAGTCATTTGATGGCAAGTTGTATCAGAAATATTCCTACCAAAAATTATCAAAATATGATAAATGGTTTTCAAGTTACAGTCGAAAATGTCGGGGATGTTTTTTTGAGACAGTGTATAGCACGTGTAAAAATTTCGGGGCGCAGCACCCCCTAGGTGCCGAAATATGGTATTCCGAAAAATTCGATTTTGGGGGTATAATTGCACCTCTAAATCTCCGTAATTAGTGGACCACTGTTCACCGAACTTTTTTCGCCCAACGCGGGAGAAACTCTGTCGGTCAAATAGTTTTCCGATTTTGGATATTTTTATCCCTTCCGGAGATATTCGAGCTCAAAGTGGGAAGAGGTCCAAAATCGGGCAAAAATTAGCGTGTTTTTCGCCTCCCCCCATTTTTTTTTGGGGGGGGGCAGGCCCCCAAATTTTTGGACCGGCATTTGTAAACTGAACATGCTTCCGACCACGTGGCAAAATTTCGCGGAGATCGGCCCACGGACCTTGGAGATCTCGCGATGAAAAAAAGAAAGAAAGAACTGTTGCAAAACATAAGGCCTTCCGAGAACTACCGTTCCGGGCGGCTAATAACATTTAAATGCACTTGGCGTATAGCATGTTTCCAGTTTAATAAGAATAACAGAAAAACTAAGGTTAACTCACCAACATCGACAACAAAGTCGCGCGAAAGCAATAATCAGTACGATGAGCACGCTACCGCCGACTGAAAACCCGATAATCCATTCTACAAACATAGCCACGTAATTATGTCAGTTACACAAAGCCTATTCTCATATAGGTCTACAAAATCACGATTAAAACACTGCACTAAACAATAGTTCGAGCAGTATAAGGAGACAAAGCCATCTTGTGCTAATAAATTCTGTTTATTGCATCTATAGCCAGACTTGAAGGCTATTCAATGTGAACTCTGAAAGTGATTCGAAGAATCATGCCAACAAAGTCACGACACGATATAGTGACACAGCGCGAAGTGTCTCTTCGCGGTGTCTCTTGTGCTCTGCGACTTGAACCTTTAGAATTAGGCTATACGCCATTCTGCTTTGACATCTAATATTTATATACAGTCATCGTAATTTAATCGTTGAAAATATTTTAGGATTCTAAATATCAATCTGTTTAGCAAAATAAATCGCATATTTTTTCCTGATTGCATATTTTCCAATACCCTATATTTGATGCATAGAAGCGCAACAGGGGCCAACCAAAAATTGTGTTGATTGAGTTATTTAGGTGGCAATGCATTTCCTCCCCCCCAACTATAAGCGATCCGCACATTAGGCCTACTCTGATCGTAAAAACTTGCGTTATAGTTCTGGTTTCCATCTTGTTAAGTGCAAAGTGCCTTTTATATGCGAGTTTAACGGTTCTCCGGTAAAGGAATGGCGTACGTCTATCTCTTTTTAGAGAAGTAACCTATCTTCAGATCGAGGGTCCGATCAAAATGAGTAGGCGTACATGGCGCAAAAAATCATTTAAACGTTTGACAATATCCTACAATACAAACGACTTACGTACGTATACGATATTAACGTATACGCATTTCAAGAAGACATTGGCAGCGAAGTCTCACCTATGGACGAGTACCAAGGCGTTGTCGGTGACGCGACTGTACCGGACGTAGACAACGTTGAACGAGTTGTCTGATTTAACGATGTCGCGCTAACGTCGCTTGAATGCGTTACTCGGGACGTCACTGTCGAACTGGCGTTCACGTTGAGACTAGGAAACGACAAGCTCGCCGTCGCTGTCAGCAGTAATGTTCATATTCATACGTAAGCTTATTCGTCTGAAATGAGATTTAATAACAAGAAGCCCAGCTGTCGCTAGGATAGCCGACTGTACTGGTTGTCAGTGACATTCAAGGTCATCCGAGATCAACGATTTCCACCTAATCTGACAGAACGTATGCCACTTCCCATTAGTGATTAATAGTAACCTTGGCCGTATCTTTTACCATTTCCGAGATATTGCCAGTTTTCCGTTGAAAAACGCACATTTTTCTTACCCCCGCTTCATTCAACTCCCAATTTGAAAACTGCTTCCCTTGGAGTATATCGCTAAAATTTTGCATGCCCGAGTTTCACACACATGGCTAATTATTCGTGCAAATGTTTTCCCCTACGACCCACTCCAACTAGCCCGGGTACATCCGTTAAAGAGAGACGAACAAACAGACGACTGTTGCTTAAATAGAGTCGGCTAAAATGATAAATGAATTACAATATAAAAAGCATGTACGTGATTAAACTTACAAAATTTATCAGCGTCTTACAGAAGCTGTGACATTAAATCAGCTCTGACGTTTTAACGCACGCAAATATCTTGGCACTTGCATCATTTTAACAAGAAAACCACCCTGTTGCGAGAAAAATGCGCGACCCCGCAACTATTTTTCGATGACAGAAACAAGTCCCAAAAGCTATGTACGAAGAGCCGACAAAAAGAGAAGAAAAAATAAGAACAGGGATGTAACACACAGTAAGAGCGACCAAAAGCATGTAAGCTTAGATAATTTTATGTCTAGTTGCAAATTAAATACAGGGTGGACCAAAAAATAGCACCATGTTTGTACACCTTATAATTTCACCAAATATTAATCGATTTTCAAAATTTTTTCACTGTCAGAATCAGGAGACAATTTGTAATAAAACTATCACTATAGATCCCACCACACCTCAAGTGTGTCATTACACTACCTTGTGAAATGTCAGAAAACGCACTCAAGGCGGCGACGCCACTGATCAAAGTTGAGCCTGGCATGTGGCGCCCAAACAGCCCGAACTAAAATTATACTGATTGGGATGTTTTTCAACAAATGGCCTATCAATGTTGATGATTCACGACAGTTAACCAGCTAAAGCAGGCGATCGTCGTTGAGTGGGGCAAACTGCCGCGGCGTTTGGTTAACCGCGCCATTGGTCAGTGGCGTCGCCGTCTTAGATGCGTCGTCCAGCAGCAAGGCGAATATATTAAACATTTGATGTAAAACTTTGAGACATGACTTTTTCGACAATAACTGAGACAACAAACACGTTGTTTCTGTTGTTTATTTCTTAAAATATATAGCTGCAGAAGTCGTTATGTTTTCAATTGTTACTCTTAAGACACTGATATTTCACAAGGTAGTGTAATGACACACTTGAGGTGTGGTGGGATCTGCAGCGACAGTTTTATTACAAATTTTCTGCTGATTCTTAGAGTGAAAACATTTTAAAAATCGGTTAATATTTGGTAAAATTATAACGTGTACAAAAATGGTGCCATTTTTTGGCCCACCCTGTATAAAACCACTGAACCAAATTACAACGCAATGAACGCATTAAAACCTACAACAGATTGTTATAGGTATGCATAAAATAGCGCGTAAAATGCTTAACAGACTGACTAACCGTTGCTATCATCAGCACCTGTTGTTGTATACAGAACGAATACAATGACTGTCCAGACTATCTTATCGATCTTTGTGATAAGACTTACTAGGTCTACCATCTTGACGTTAGCACGCCATGCACATAATATTTAGGCCTATACAATATTGTAGCAATAATACGATGCGCTCGTAGGCCTTATTTCTTACTGGTGTGCATACAGACGCTACAAATGTCGTCAGACGATAAAAAGTTTAACTGCTTAGCCTAAACGAAATGTACGTCTGCGCATCAGACCATGAACTTAAATCGGAACGTGTACACGAGGTCTATCTAGATCATTTTAGTGCACAGTACGGTTTAAGTCACGAGAGCCTAGCGCCATATACGCAGACCTATACACACTTTGCGACATTCATATCCTTTGTCGTCCTGCAGTGTCCTTTCTCAAGCAGTGAACCGAAACGGGAGTGTTATTTTCGTTTTTTTTCGCCAAGTATTGCGTTCAAGTACGTGCGAAAAGGCGACAAGAAAACAAACAGGCTGTGAAGCAAAGCGAAAAACATGCAGAAATTCAACAGATACTGCCTTAGGCCTACATTAAGTTCAAGAATGACTTCCGTCGCTACTTCCATATGTATGTGTGTAATCATTTCTGTTGAGCAAAATAATTCGCTCAAGTTGTTGAAATATTGTCATAGTATCACACTGCGAGTGCTAAATCAAATCAAAATGCTGCCAGAATTAAACTAATTGATTAAGGCTATTTTTACACAATAAAATACTTAGGTTTTTGTATTTACTAAGTGCATACGCTGGCTTTCTGTCGAGTCAGCCAAATGATAGGCCTACAAGCGCTACACGAAGAACAGGTTTAAAATTATTGAACGAAAGTTAACCCCAGATCCGACAACTCCATTAAACTCACTTTTTTGCAGCCAGTTCGGTCAATAATGCCCATTCATCAGCATATAAAATTTTCAAAAGGGAGCCAGAGACACGTAGGCTAAATGTGTCTAAAATATCACAGTGACTGATGACACTTAGAAAGAAACTCGTCTTCACTGTAGGCTGTGATACAAATTACACGTTGCCTGCAGCAGTGAGTGTACTGTAAAAATATCGCTACAGCCTTCAGCTCGCATCAACGTCAAGTATGCTGCGGAAGTACATGTTTCTGCACCAACTTCCGAACACTATTCAACCAGCACAATTAATTATAAGTAACAAAATGTAGCAAAACAGCATAACGTGTTCTTGCAGCTTCAAGTCTTAACAAGTCACGGAGATGTGAAGCAAGCACGCTGCCATAATCACACTACGATCTGTTCACAATGACAAGTAATGCATTGCATGTTGTCCCAAAGGTGTAAACACCAAAAAGGCAAATCTGGCCGTGCCCCATCAGGAGCATCTGGCGGGGTGCTCATCTTCCATACGTTGGCCGTTGAGCCCGTAGGTGGATAAACCACTTGAGCCCGTGACGCATGGCCAGTGCGGCGCCAGACCTACGGTTACCTTTCCAGCCTTTACGGTTACTTTTCCAGCCTCGGGGCATCACCGCCCTTTGACCGGTACCAAATTATACTGCTTGGTGACAGAGGCACACGTGTGTGAACAACTTGCCCAAGATTGCCCAAGACTTGCCCAAGTTACCTGACAGTGCCCCGACTCGGAGTCGATCCTGGGACCTTTCGGTCACCAGTCTCGCTCGTTACCGTTACACCACCAAAACACACCGAGGTCACAGTAATGAGGAAACTGGGAACATTAAGATGCCTCTGCTAAACTTAACTTGCTATATTCAAAACACACACATACAAGCACAATTTTTGTTTAACTGGCTCACTTTTTTCTGAATTACTACTCCAGGCTACACTGGTCTCAAAAGGTACACTTTTGAAGATTGCTGTGGCATACTTTTGCAGGCTGTATGCCCTTTTTGCTTCAAAACAAAAGCATCAGAATAATGAATCATTTACAAGTTACGACATGAACTTTACATTTTACACATTTACGACCACATCTGACTTCTCTGCTCACTTTTTATATGTTTTCGTGTCTCAAATTTTCTGCTCTTTACTGACCACACTACATCAATTATGGTAAGCCAGACATGCGTTTAGGTCTTGACCACCCTGGCCTGCACGTCTTTACACCATGCAGTGCTGAGATAAATGCAATAGTGCAAAATCTGGAGGTGGCGACACACTCTGCAAAATGCTACGGCCACACATCATGAAAAGAGTGGGGTCCGTACTTCCCCAGCAGGTATAAAGTCAAATCCTGCACTTCATCAATAGAGGCTGAGCATTTGCACTTCTGCAAAATTACAAATTTACAATAAAGTAGTTTCTTTGACAAACCCATCAAACATTGTAACCAAAACATGGCTTTGAACTGTAAACTGCCACATTTTACCGCCAAATTTACTCATCTAAAGCAAAAGTGCTGTAGCTAAGGCCATTACGAGCCACATGACGCCCAAAGAGTGCTACGGCTGTGGCCATGATTTGTATGACTGCACTCCAGGCAAGGTCCACCCTCTGACCACATCATCCAAAGTAGCCTTCCACTGCTCTATCATGACAGATGATAATCACAGTATGGCACAGTAGACTATTCCCTCCCTGCAGTGGTGATACTGGATTTGTTTGTCTGTTTTTAGTGTTTTTAGCCATAAATCCAACCATTTGTTCTGTCTGTAATGATAGTTTTTGAAAGTAAGTTTCGTTAAAATAGTTTTTAGCTATTGGACAAACTATGAGACGCCTCCGCTTGCATGCTTTTGGATTTATTATGTATCTTGTGCTTGCGTTGTTGAAAGTTGCGCTTGTCAACTTCGCATTAAATGAATATATGATGATGATGATGAACAACTAAGCAGAGATAAGCTCTGCTACCTCTGACACCTACAGTTTTACCAGTTTGACAGGAGTTTAGCTGTGTTGAGTGTACACGAGTGCTTCATCACTTGTATAAGTACCAGTATCATACGAATTTTAATTTCTGTGAGATTGCAGCTTTGCAACAGTCTATAATAAAAAAAAACAAGCCATGTTTAACTGCTTAAATATACCTAAACGATTCTCACAAAAGTTTCTAGGCATCAAGAAAAGCCACCCGCTCGTACCCCTATATTTCGATGTCTTCAGCATCATAATCTTGAGGCAATGGCCATGTCATAATTCCCACTTTCACCACCAGTTCTGTCTCAAGACAGACATTCATCATGACACAGGAGACCAGTCACAACAGCACTGTCTCAATGCAGCAGCAGTCTCAGCAGTCTAATCCCAGAACTTTATCAGTCCATCCCAACCGGCCGTGGCAACTTTGGACGTCTCGTGCGGATGCCACAATGCACTGATGCAGACTGAGTCATGAGCCTGAAATTTGTTGTACAGCTTCTGTGTCTTCCAGTCCCAGATAAACAGCTTCCCGTCCGCATCACCAGATATCAGATAGCTGCAACAACATCAGAACATTTACTATGAAACTTGTAATACAAGATGGATCCCAAACATAAGCTTGGTCACCAATACAAGCATACAGCCGAATTTCTACCCGATGCCAACAATCTGTTGTAGGTTTTAATGACTTCAAAATTAGCAGTTTAGACAGCTGAGTTATGTCTACAACATTTTGACAAAATGCATTCTGTACCCTACACACACTGTATACAAAAAGTTCAATTAACAGAGTAGGTTGAAAATGTCAATACAAACTTGGTTTATGTTACCAGTTAGCAATTCTGAAATATAAGCCACAACAGAATGTAATAGAAATCAGGAAGAAAAGCTGGTATCAAATGTTTTATGGTAATTAAATTAACCTTTTGCAGCACAAGAGCGTTTCATAACAAAACAGAGTGTCATTGTTTGCTTTTGCTGCTGCATTTCATCTCAATCATTAGCAAATCTGTTGGCAGCAATTTAACTCGTGCACAAATCGTTACAGTCTCAACTTGATCAGAGTACTACTAAAACTAATACAATTTGTATAGCATCGTAATGCCCTAAAATATATGGGCATTGCAAGTTTGACATGTTGCATAAATCTTAGCTCTATACATTTTAAAATTTTAGACTTTTAAAACTCTAAGCATTTGTAAATGGTGAAAAAGTCAACTGACATGCTGCTTACACATACAGATATCACTCTTTGTCAGACAGTATACACTATACAGCACCTCATTTCGGGTGAGAAGTCCAGACCGCACGCATAGCCAGCAACCATGTGTCCCTTGAAGACCTTCTTGCGCATGAACTTGAAATGGTTGAGTGCGTTGAACACAACGATCTGATTGTCCATTGACTGACATGCAAGCCACTTTCCTGCAGAATACACATTTGACATCCTGCCTGTAATGTCGTTTGATACAACAAGCCAAGATAATATGTGGCCCACTGCACTGAGTGTGGCTTGGTATCTAACCATAGCATGATGGACTAGTGATCGTGAGGTTGCTGGTTTGAAACCTGGTACACGCCTAGTGCCGTATGCCTTTGCCAGCCTAGAGAAAAAAAGCCAACATAGAGAAAATCCTCCAATTTATACGAAAGAGATGATAGAAACAAACTGAAAATGGTATTTTTTTGCAAAAATAGCCATGCAGAGATGCTAAACTTTTAATCCCAAAGGCCAAAAAACAACACCTAATCAGTTCATCAACATCCAATGATTCACAGATGAAAAATTGGGCAAAATCCACCGCAAAATTGTAAAGACAACAACAAAGAAAAACAGAGTCACACGCGTAGAACATATGAGATAGAAACAATGCCTTTGACACCACCTTACATTGGTGTATGTGCATAAAAAGATATCTAAAAGAAATAAACTACCACAGTCAATACTGAGCCTCTATGACTGCTGCTACCTGACTGACTACAATACACAGCACAACTCACCATTAGGCGACAAAGCAACGGCTGGCATAGAGTGCATCGAAGGATCTGCGATATACTTGAAGTCAACAGGAATATCCCTGCAAACAATAAATACAATGCACAGATCACAATGACATTCTGCACCATGTCTCCAGCTGCAGTCTTGGACAGCACTGATCGATAGTAAGTAACCAGTCTAGACAGAAAACAAAAAAGCAAAAAAAACATCAGTGTTGTTAACCATTAACAAAGTTTATTATTACATCAGTAATGAAAATCGTTAACTTCGCTGTGATAACAAAAGTTACTCTTTATATAGTTTCATGGAATCAGAAGAATGCAAACTTATGTATTACGCACACACACTTATGCACACAAAGTAATACAAAACAATTAAAAAATGTACTCAGAAAAAGTTACAATTTTAGGCTTACCATTCCCACAGTCGAAGACTTTTATCATCAGATGTTGACACAAATCGTCGATTTTGGTCGAAAAACGTGATTGTGTTGACTGCACCCAGATGCCGATCGTATTCTTGCACGATTTCACCAGATCTTATGTCCCACTAAAAAACCACCCAGACAATATTACACGAAATACAAACATGTAAAGTCGTTCCGAGCCATAAGGCTGATAAAGCCCAAATTCCATTACGCCGACTTTGCGACTTTCACCGAAACTTCTCCGCGGGGAAAGTCGCAAACACAAATCATGAGTCTTTCGTGATTTGACGAAAGTCTGTGACACAAATCACGACACTGACTTTCATGATTTGTGTTGCAGACTTTCGTGATTTGTGTCCGTGACAAAGTCTGCAGACTTTGTTGCGGACTTTCCCTGTGCATTGTAACGGACTAAATTCTATTAGAGCGACACAAATGGGTTTGTCGCGGACTTGTCACGGACAATGTCGCAAACATCTTGACATATTGCAATGGTTTATGTCAGCGACTTTCGTGATTTGTGTCCACGACTTTCCCCATGGGAAAGTTTCAGTGAAAGTCGGCGTAATGGAATTTGGGCTTAAGCCAGCGCTGATCACTGTTTATTTAGTCCCAAGTCAGACAGCAGTTTTCACTGCATTGCAAAACCATAAAAATGAGGCTAGTGCATCATATGATGTGACATGCATTTTGCTGGCACTCAATGAGCACAGCTACAGAGGGCTGGCCAGGCTGAGTTGACCTGGGTGGCTGGTTGTATACTGACCATTAACACCATGCCAAACCTTATATTGCACCAAACCTTCAAATTCTACCCAGAAACTGTCAACAGCATAGAATAAAAAATTAACTAGCAAATTTCAGTGAATAGCATATGACAAGCGCAGTATGTTGTGCTGCAGCAAACAAAGTCATAGTCAGAAAAAAGATTGTCACTTACACAAACAATCTTCTTGTCCGACGTTCCGGCAACGAAGAAATCTTGCTTGTCTTCTTCAGGGTGAAACTTGATGCAGTAAGCAACTTTACGGCTCGTAAACCTTGATATGCATTCACCTGCAGCAACACAATGACCGGTTTGTTGGCATAATGGCAAAGCGTCAAACTCACAATCAACCAGTTGTGTGGTTGACAACCGGTCGGGCTGCTATCAGCAAACAAATGTGGGCAAGTTGATCACACACATGTGCCTCTGTCACCAAGCAGTATAATTTGGTACCAGTCAAGGGGCAGTTATGTTCTGTGCTTGGGAAGGTATGTAAGTCTGGTCTAGCATTGTACTGGCCAGAATCGCTGGCTTAGTGATCCACCTTCTGTGGCCTACTGGCTCAACCGCCTCAAAAGGGAAATGATCACTCCACCTATGCCTTGGAGGTTTTGTCCTTATCCAATATACATTACAATAGAAAATGAAGGAAAATAAGCAGAGCCCGATCAGCATCAGCTTCTCACAGCTCTGCAGTACACAGTTAAGCAATACTCATTTCTGTCCCCAGGTCTTGTTTTTTTCATATGGTGGACAAAACACACTGTGTAAATTTAAACTAGCTGTCACTATCACTGTCTACGTTCGGCGCTACACACTCTTAGTGGTGCTTGCCAGAAATGATGATGATGATGTCACTATCTTCCTGGTTATTACAATGGTAACAAATCACACAGTTAGGTGACAAAGACACACGTATGCATAACACACACAGATTCATTACCTAACACTGATGGCTGGTCAACAAACTTTCAATCACAAGTCTTATACCCTAAACAGTACGTCATAACCAAGCAAATAAAAAAGTGATAAAACAGAAATGGAAAAAAATTAACTTAGCTTACTGAGACAAAAAACAGAACCAATATGAAACAATAATGTAAACAGTCTTACAATATGCATGTAAATGCCATATACACCATGTTATATGATGACTAATATTCACTAGTAATCTGATAATTCCAGGTCAACTCAGCCTGGCTATCCCTCCGTGGGTAGACAATGAATACCAGCGAAAGCTAGGACATAAACAAGCACATTGCACAATGCACCAGCCTGTATCCGTGGACTCACAGTGTAAACTGGTGTCTGGCTGAAGGCTAAGCAAACGAAGATCAGTGCCGCCCAATGCGGAAAGACTTTATTTTACTATACAAATCTGACAATTACTTGTGAACAATGAACGAGTTACCAACCAGTTTCAGTGTCCCACAGCTTGCAGTAACGATCGTATGAACAGCTGAGAAACTTGGTTCCTGGGTTGTTGAAGCACATGTCTCGAACAGCTTCGCGATGTCCAAGGTACGTACGCACACAACGACGCTCGTTGTAAACTTCCCACAACTACGCAGTCACAAATTCATTACAGTGCAGCAGAACCAGCTACTACTAACTACACTGTGTCTCAAAAAAACCGGACCCCTGCTACCTTTTGCAATAACTCCAACAGTCCTGGTTCAGTAGCAATAGATTTTGACAAAAATAATCGTTAGAGAATCAGCACTTAATAGCATGTGTTACTTTGCGAGAAATTTTAAGAACAGAGTACCAGCTGAGGTTTTCCTGTGGCACCAACAGTAGAGGCAAC
>Ga0209367_1001992_pt1 | contig 26307 bp, 14 predicted proteins | sample WorMetLIZISLAND2_FD_187412 | JGI IMG/M metagenome (GOLD analysis project Ga0209367, IMG submission 187412) | Marine gutless worms symbiont microbial communities from Max Planck institute for Marine Microbiology, Germany - Olavius geniculatus... ... | reverse complement strand
GAGGTGAACACAGTGGATGCACAGTCGCGCCACCTCAAGCGATCTGCGCCGGAAACACTTCGGTAGATCAACTCGTAGCAGCGACGACGTGGTGGTCTACGTGGCAGCGCCCTGGTCGCGGTCTGCCAACGACACATCCGACCCTGCTGGCGAGATACTGGCGCGGCTTGTTGAAACCTCAGCGTCGTTCATCTCTCCTTGGTGTAAGTAGCTGGCGTCGATGCTCGACGAGCGCAGCTTCGGTACAGTTGGGACTTCAAGCCGCAGGACGACGACGTCAGACATGTCGCCTGCAGTCATCGTCCCTGTGACGCCGGACTGCTGAGGCTGGCTGGCGGCTTCCGTCGTCTTCAACTTGGCAGCATCATCGCCTGACTCCGACTGATCGTCCGTCTGTCCTAGTCCTCGCAACTGGCTGCGAGTCTTACGAAACAACTTATTCATCGCCGACTACAGATACTACTGACGACGGATCCTATCATATTATTTTTAAGTTACTACGACGATGCCGGACCGGATCCCGTGGCGAAGCATGTAGTATCGTTGCGCTAGTTTCGTTGCTTCAGTTTGAAACAGCGGCTGCAATCGCTCACGCTGGTTCTCAGCCATTTGGCGCCGTTAGGGAGAGTGTAGGCGTGCGTGAGCGTGCATAGCTGCTGCTGCTGCGGCTCGTAGCGCCTGAGAGCAAGGCGCGTCTAGTTGCTTGCTGCCTCACTGCTGAGCCTATCGCAAGCATGCTGCAGCACTGCATGCCTAGCACGCAGTCAGCAGCTGCAACCTGAGCTTCAGTGACAACGAGAAGTGTCGTTCATCAGCTTCAACCTGCCGTACGTCAGCTCCTAATACTTCTTTCATACGTGCTTTATTATAGCCGACCGACCGAAACTGAAACTGCTGCAGAACAGGAATTTCCTGCTTCGGATGCTAACAAATAGCAAACGCGATCTGTTTGAGCTTGTCAGATAGTGCCCATACGCATCACGCCGTCTAATACTGCATCTGTCGATCACGTCGCTGCAGACAAAGTTAATAATTACCAGACTTATAGAAACAGATCAGTGGACTACGGCACGCGTTCTCCTTGTAATGCATGATCTGTGATTTGTCGGTCGCTGGTCACACGAAATAGCGAGTTATGCAAACTGTAGTGTTCATAGTGCTAGTTGGAGTATCGAGTAAACGAAATAAACGTATCGGGACTAAAAATTCTACATCACGATAAGTGCGGAGATCGTCATATTCCAACGCACAGACGCATTTGTGTGGAGCGAAAAATGCAGGTTTAGGAAATTGGTTTTAAAATTTAAAAAAACTGAAAAATGGTTTTGCAATAATTTATAGAAAACGATGCGACAAGAAGTTGTTTTTTTTCTCAGCCTTGAAAGAATGTTGTCATTTTCAAAGTACAATGTCATTTTACATTATCATTTGCTCATCTGCGTATTGTCTGCGAGTTGCTTACACCGTTTTGTAATCACCTGAAGTTGACTGACAGACTAGCTATCGAAACAAAGCTTTGTTCTTTTGCCGATGTAGGGCAAAACAATCGAAATATAACTTTCGTCCGTTTATTTGATGACTGATGCATCTCTAGCTTTCATACTAATTATAGCGAACAGAGCAGAGTATTGAAACAGAGTATTCGTGTAAATGTTTGCCGAAAATGCGTTATTTGTGAATTGCTTTCGTATATACCTGCACTGTTACAAATAAATTGCATCCTGTGACCCGTAAGTCGCCACGAAGATCACAACTTGATCACAATCGCTCAACTAGTATGACAGTGCAAGCAGCTGCGATGTGGTCGCCAGAGATCGGTGCAAAGCATGTCAAGGAGAAAGCAAGAATCAGCGGACTTGATCGACGCGCAGACGTGCACGGTGGATGTATAGAAGCAAGAAGCATATCCCCATTTTACCTTGCATTATTGAAGGAAATTACAACACCGCACTTTCTCGATTACTTTGCGGTGTTAGCTCGGCAGCATTACTAATTCAAGCCAGTTCAACTGCGAGGCGTAAATCTCGTGGGACACCCGAACGTGTTTCATCGGATTTTGAGTTAATTAAGCAAGTGAATGAAACTATGCCTTTCACCCGTTACCGCTGTTCGTTCGTCATGTCTACGGGTAACTTCATCATCATCTTGTCAATGGCCTCCTTTTCTTCGTTCGTGATATCTTGGGGCCGCACCGAAGAGGAAGCTTCGGTCGGCACTTCATCCATTACTTGAACCGCATGCAGCTTTTCAAGCTCTGTCTCCGTTGTCAAAATCTGACTCTCCTTCTCGGCATTGAAAACTGAAACTTTTATATGGGAGAATTTGGCCAGAACAAGGCTTCTGGCAGTGTAGACGTGTCTCAGGTTCGGTACTGCTTCGTCTTCCACCAGTCTGACGAACGGCTTGCTTCGTATACCCTCGTACATGATTCGGACATTTACATTCGTTTGTTGTGCAGGGGTAAGCGAAAGATCTTCACTTACATGCAGTCGGCGAACGCTGTGTGTTCCATCTTTGCGCGTACAGTCACACCGAGCTGAAATTGGAAGTGCGACGGACTGCAGTCACTGTAGATGAGAACGTCAGAACGTCAAGTTGGTGCAGATCGTTGTGCAATTACACACAAGACAAGCCGCCGTCGAACTTTTGTGGTGCCTCAGATAACCCGAACAGCAGCCTTCAGTGCACGTTGTAGTTTGTTTCAGTGAAAAAAGTCATCGACTCCATTGATTTTCGGCGTACAGCGTGCATAACACTGTAAGTGGTCAGTGTACAAAAGACATGATGATGTTTTGAACTCTGTGTTGACATAAAGTCCATAAAGTCGGTGGATGTATAGAAGCAAGAAGCATATCCCCATTTTATCTTATGCTCAGCAATAATCCATTATGATTCGCTACACATGAATTAGACGTATCAAATTTACCACAACACTATCGTCTGAAATTCCGCTCAGTTCAGGCAGTTCTGGAAAAAAAATAACAGCGTGGTAGTAGAGGAAATAAAACAAGATCGTTTGTTTATTAACAAAAGGCTAAATAAATAGACAATACTTATCCACATCCAGAGATTTTGAGAACACAGTATATTGCATGGTCGAATAACAGGTCGAATAACAAATATTAAACAATATTACATCGACGTTGTTGAACTTACATTTCATGCGATCATTATCTCAGTTTAATGTGTGTATCTAAATTATATTTTTTGGTTTCGTACCCTGCTTAGTCTATCTGTAATGATCTAAAACTGCACCACCTCGTACACGTTTTACAAAAATGCTTTCTAACTTTGAACTTTTTTTGAAATTCTTGCTTTCAGAGTTACAATTCTTGACTTTATTTAGTTTACTTTAGTATGTGTAGGCAATCTTAGTTTGGTTTTATTACCTGAGTGTTACTTGTTATTTTACTACAATGTAAATTTCACAGTTTCTAGACTACATTTGTCAACAGGCACATGTTAAATTGAGTGTAATGTAGTGTAGTTGAGTTTATATTCAGTGTTTGTTTCTCGGTGTATTCTTGTAGTGTTATAAATTTGTATTGCTCATAGCAGTGTTTGATGCACGTTTAATGCGTCTCATTAAACCAGTCATTCATTCATTCATTCAAACAGACGGACAGACGGCGGACTAGTGAATGCAGTTTTCAATGGCTCCTGTAATAGGAGGGTCGCATACAAAAAAAACTATCGTTGAGCGCTGTTTCGCCTGAACAGCAAGCACATCGAGCCGATCCGTCGCACAATTGCTTATCCGGTGTTATTCTTCCGTAGCGGACGAGTGGAGATTGGCGTGTTGACGCGCGATATATCGACCACCCACAAAGCCGACGAGTAGCCTTTTTCTTGTATGCCGCAGAAGACAAAACAGCAGACAACGACGACATGTAGACCTAGTTGGAAAAATGTTCTACATGTGCATGCTTTGAGGCTGGAGTGAAAAAGTAATGGATTGACTGCCGATGACAGCAGTGGAACAGGAAGAAGATAAATCGGCGTGCAAAATGAGGTGAATGTGAACCAGTTTGATTAGGATGAAGTTGGCAAAATGTATGAGACGCAGCTGTGACAGTGATGAATAATGATGAGTTGACCAGGTTATAAACAGTCACGAGCGCGTGCTAATGATATCACTGTAGAGACTGGAGAACAGTTTTGTTTTTAATTCACGACGTTATGACGACGGAAGTTAGCAGTTGCGTAGCGATGCCAGTAGAGAGTTTCATGTGGACGGTCCTGCGACGGCGAAGCTGCGAGGGCCGTTGCGGGCTGTCCGTTTGACTAATCGCTATACGGTCTTCTTTAAGCAAACACGTTAAATAGGCGTGACGTAAAACAAGTTTACGATTTTCAGCTGTAACCGCAAGAATGATGAGGCTTAAGCAACATTACTACGTGAAAGCGAAGCGAATACAAATGAATACAAGAAAACCCAGCTGTCGCTAGGGAAGACGCGCTACAGCCTACACAGTTTCTGTTGCAGTACTGACCTTTAAACTTATCAAAGGTCTATGATTTTTTATCTCATCTGAAAGGGCGTAGACCTATGCCACTTCTTATTAGTGGTTAATAGTAACCTTGGCCCTATCTCTCGCCGTTTCCGAGATATGGCCAGTTTTGCATTGAAAACGCTGATTTTTCTTACTTTTCCATTCAACCCCAAATTTGAAAATGTGCTGCTTGCACTGTATCCCCAAATTTTGTACGGGAAAACCATTGATACAGGGGTAATTATTTGTGCAAAAATTTCTTTCATAGGACTTATCCCTTAGCCACAATACATCCGTTACATACAGCCGGACAGACGATTGACAGACGACAACCCTACCATAAGCTACAGCATAGCTGTAGCGCGTCAAAAACGTCATATAGGCCGATCATAATCACTACTGATTCTAAAATCAAAATCTGCACATTACCTGCCGTATCTCGCCGAAAAAATCGATAGGCCTAACGCTGATTTCAACATGGCGGATGTTCGTGAAGATGCATAAACAATTTATCGCATCTGTTCCGTGCATGACGATAATCTGCTTACACGGATTAGCAAGTATCCGAACAAATGCGTCAATCCGTCTGGTTCTTTCAGCCACTACTTTAGCGAACATCGGCTGACGACCAATGGCATAGTCAGGAATTAGTCTTCGGAGTGCACGTTTGAAGTCCGAAGAGCCGAAATTTTGGAACGAAAGCGAGGAAGAGTTTTGGAGAAAGGGTAGCAAGCCCCTTCGGGGAAAGTCGAGGACACAAATCACGAAAGTCGCGGACTCAAACCATCTCGACATGGCGTAATGGAATTTGAGCTTTACGAGCCCAGAAGACGCGTCTAGCGGCTACAAATGTCGTTTTACTTTGGCAAATAGACTCATGCCAAATCACATGTGCAATTTTATGCTGCTGAAATAAAACGTCAACACCCTACGCCACTGCTGACGGCCGTCGACAGGAAATCCGACAGCGCCAAAATGAGAGCAATGTCGAGCAGCTCACTTTGAGACGACGTGAAAACACAGTAGCCACGAATGGCGTGCTGCTGAACAACAAACCATTCGACGCAGGTGTTTTTCATCCTGTTTCTTGCAGTGCATCCCTCCGGCGCGCCACCGCAGCTTTATGTAGCAGAAAACGATAAAGACAGCAGCAGCAGCAGTTGTAGCAGCGGCGACGCTAGCAGCAGCTAGCTGGATGATAAACATTTTCTGACGAAGTCACTTAAACGGCGCGGAAATGCGACACTGACCCGTGCCCCATTCACACCAAATCTACACTTGAGATCCTTGTCTTTCAAGAACCCGCAGCGTGACGCTGACAGTCTTCGATACTACGTACTTGTACGTACCATCGTTAAACAAACATTACTGCACCATTATTACCAGTCTGGGAGGGCAATGACTGCGACATAACGACGGTTACACAACTGCTTTAAAGTGCGAGACTTTGCATAAAAATTCTACAACTAGAAAGCTTAAATCTTCGTAAAACCCGTTTTATAATAGTGTTAAAGTGCAACATAATACAAAAGTCAGGATCGTCACTATAACTGAGTGCTTTATGCTATCATCAAAGTGCAATAATAAATGTTTTCGAAAAAAATGAAATGTGGTAAAATAGTTTTGCAGGTTACATATCCATATCTAGTTGTCTACTTCACTACATCTACATGTACAGGGTGGTCCAAAAAACCGCACCTGTTTGAGCGTTGATAACTCAGCGATGGTTACCTGTAGAAAGGGCGCCTGAAAAAATTCGAAATTCGAAACGAAGCTAATTCTGCAGTATTCTCAAGTTTTGTGGCGTTGTCGGATAATCAGCCGACGTCAAGACCGCATCCGTCCTTCTGGATCTTTTAATACGGGATGGGCCAAAAAATCGGATTGTTTTGAGCGTTGATAACTCAGCGATGGTTACCTGTAGAAAGGCGTGTGATATGTCAAAAGTTTTAGAATGTTGTAGACAAAAACGGCTGAACTTGCACAGCAAATTATGTAAATATTCTTTGCCTAACTTGCACACATCTTCACTACCCCTGAAATTAGACATTTGCCTGCACTCCCATGTGCCCGAGTTCATTGAACTCAAAAACTCACTGCCAAAAAGTCTAGATTTAAATTCTGTGAATTATTCTGTGTGGGGGCATTGCAACAGATAGCATGGTCACAAAATTTCAGTAACTGACCAGCTAAAACGTGTGCTAATCGAATGCTGGGCTCAGCTGTTCCTAAACATATTGACTCCAGTGATCGATCAGCTGCCTAGAAGGATTGATGACGGCAACTGCCTAGGTCGAATTTCATCTAAACTCAACGTGTGTGTTAATGATTGTTGATATTTCACTGAATGCTAAATGAAAATCAACTTAAATTTATGTGTTACTGCCAATTCAGCATGATTTTATGGGTGGGGCAGATTTGTGTAAATCAGGCAAAAAATATTTAAATGCTGAAAGATGCAAGTTGTACACTTTTTCGGTACACAATTTTGACGAAACTTTTGGCATATTACGCGCCTTTCCGTCAATAAACATCGCTAAGTTATAAAAGCTCAAATATCCATGTTAAATCCACGTGTTGCAGTCGAATTTGGCAGAATTTCGGGGGTGATAAATATTTTTGCAAATTAGGCAAAAAATATTTAAATGCTTCATTATCCAAATTTGTCGTTTATTCCATACAGCATTCTGAAACTTTTGACGTATCACACGTCTTTCTAACCATCGCTGAGTTATCAATGCTCAAACAGGTCCGGTTTCTTGGCTCATCCTGTAGTGTCATTTGTCCGTTTGATCTTTTCAAATGCGTTGTTGCTGCTGCGTCTGATTAGCGCAATCATCTAAAGCGAGCGGCATAATCGGCAAAGGCATTGCGCAACAAAGTTTTCAAAACATGCGCAGAATAATGCGGCTATCCCAACTGCATAAAACTCATACAGCTGTCAGCTTAGTTGCACGAACCCGTGTCGTAAAACTTCGTGACATCACCTGTCGTATGTATCTAATCGCATCAGATATTTTTTGAGTAAGCCCTATAAAAATTTACACTTCATTTACTTAGTTATTGTCGCAATGTTAATCGTGAACATAATGGAACGGCCAAGGGCAAAGATATGCAGACACTTGCCTCCTAGAAAAAATACGAAAAAATGTGCGCAGATTTAATAAAAAGTATGCTCGCCAAGACGAGCAAAACTCCGATGGTAAGAAATGGGCTATCGGCAATCTACATCGTTGACTCGGAATTCGTTTTGATTGACCGACCGAACGCCTGACGCACAATATTCGTTCAGTCGTATAATGTATTATACACCTTCGGCGATAACTGTCTGGCGCGACGTTCGGGGTTCCAATTGGCGTCGTGCGCGGAGTGAGCCAGCTCAGTATATCGATCAGCGGCGCCGCCGTGTTGGCAATGCGACACCTTCCCTCCGCTGTCGCTACCAAACGCTCCCGCCAAAAGTACCACCGTCCGTCGTCGTCGTCAATTCGACACCTCTTTCGCAAATAACGTCATAAATTATTCGTTTGCGTGATTCCACGACGCCGATAATCGTGCAAGCCTGGCAGACAGAAGAGTGGGACAGTTAAACAGCCGAACTGACTATCGAACGAATGCTGCTGCACTGCCTGGCAGCGCAGTGAAAGCGACGATCGGTCAGAGTTTTACGAGCGCCACGACCTGCTAAGAAATCCATGATTGTCTGCTACACGCAGTTTGTGTCACGAGGCCACGACACGTGCGACATCGACCCCCTAGGAACGTGCAGACCACCCAGCACGCGCTCACTTGACCACTGACACACAGCACGCATTAGTTACACACGCCGCTGCGCAAATTGTTACTATTGTCCGCACATAAATTTTTATTGATATTCAGTACGTACGACCCACGCATATTTTCTGGCTGGAGATGCCGCGAAATTTCATTGTCGCTAAACATGCTACCAAAGCAATTTTGCAGTTATTAGCGTTTATATGCAAAAATGCATAAACCGGCAAGACTTTGCATCTTTAATAGTCGAACGTATATAACAGAAGGATGTGCGAAAAAGCAATAAAAGACACGTCTGAGATGCCTTTTCGTCATCAGTCAACGCGGCGGCTCTGCAAATGATTCATGAAACTCGGCACTCGACAGTGAACAATTTATCGCTTCATAGTGCTATCCGTTTTTCTGTGACAGAAGTCACACATAGGCGCATCATGCATGCCGGATTTATTTATGAAAAAATAAAATCAGAACTTAGTGTAATGTAACATCACCTTTCAATACATTACAGTGACAGTCCTTGCACCCACATTTTTTTCGGCGCCCACGCCCGAGGCCCAATAACGCCGACGGTACTGAATTTACAGTTTAATCAATGTCCTGCTAATTTAGAAAAAAACATTGATAATGATCGGCACAGCTTTACAGTAAAGTAAATTTAACAGCAATAGCAAATTTGTAACTGTAATTTCACAGACACTATATATCAAATATATGCACTAATTTCAGAAGTCCAATTACATTGTGGCTGAGACACAAAAAATTGGAGGCCAAGCCCCTTTCCCCTACTGTTCTTCTTGGCAAAAGTCATAAAGGTTAAATGAAAATACCGTATGGCAATTACGGCATACTATGCTAACTCCTGCAATAACGTTTTAAATGTTCCATCTATGTCCCGGTGATTTGCTGCGGACGTCGTTCGAATAGTTTTAAAAATTTGCAGCACGACTGCTCACGATTTAAAGGTAAGAAGTGGTTACATGTAAAATAAATAAATCGTTTGAAAGATATTTTAAACAAAATTACATGTAAAATAAAAACAAAAAGTATGCAAAAATTTGGAAAATATGTTTTTTTAGATTTAGCGAAGGTGTTTGACATGGCAAGCATACAGTCTTACCTGTCGACTTGGACAACAAGACCGTCTTGAACGCAGCTCAGTATTTTACTGATCGGCTCATCCGTATAGCCCTGCAATAATACACAGCAATATCACTTAGCAGAGCAAATAAACGATTCAACATTCCGATACATATAATACAAATACTATTACTTTCGATTTTTGTTTAACCAGTTAACACACGCAGTGGCGTAGTCGGTAAGAGATAGCCAGGTAGAGGCGACCCCTCTCCCAACTTCATTCTCGCATAATTTTGGACTGTTTCGAGAACAAGCTTCAAATAATTCAGTTGACTGTGAAAGTTATTCGAAAACTTATTAGACCGTTAAATCATTTGGCCACCCAGCGTAACTAAATGACATCATTTCAGTCAGCCGCATACACAGTAGGTATATTTCATTTATAAACTATAAAACTTTACAACCCCATACATCGAACCCCTCCCTGCGAACTCCAATTTCTGGCTATCTATAAATACACGACTTATGTCGGATCCCACTGGTCTTGCTGAGAAGCTGCAAAAGTATTGTGAACGAATGATGCATAATAAGTGAATAAATGATGATAATAAAGATGAAGATGATGATTCGTGTGGCGAGATTTGTCTAGAGCGGATGTGGTCGTTCCTGTCGCCCACGCTACTGAAGGTCAGTAAGCATTTCCGAGCAACTTTTATTTATATCGCGCGCGCTCTGGCGTCTGACGGTTATTTTATCACGCAAGCACTGCAAGAATTCTGATTACTGCAACAGACCGTGTGGAATACGCGCACACCCACAACAGTCGCCGATAAACTGTGTGACATTATACAGAAGTGTTGCAAAGTGGCCTTATGATACCAGTAGAATGTCTATTATAAGCACACACGCTTCAAGTGGTGCACAGTTATGTCAATAATCCTACACTATGAATGGACGACTCAAAGTAACGGCAGTCTGCAACGATGTAACAACGTTTAAAGCGTGATGTCTGTCAATGACAGAATTGTTGTGGACGTGTTATTGAACGTTGCTGAAACAGCTATAGCATTCGCTGCACCGCGTATTCACGCATCGACAACGGCAAAAAACACACCACGCTTCAATACACCTGTCCTTCGCCTCGCCGCAAGTAATCGATCGGGAAAGGAAAGTGATTATTAACGACAGCTAGAACCAATATAGCTAATAAAAGTAGCGAGCGGGCTTACCCCGCCCCAGTTGAGTGTGCGTGCGAGGTCGTTTCCAGTGCCGAGCGGTAGAATGGCGACCGGCGGTGCTGGGTGAATGTTGAGACTGTCGATGGTTGACAGGATCCACCCGACTGTCCCGTCACCACCACACGCCAGCAGACGCAGGTTCGGCACCTTACGAAACGTCTCCAACCTGCACAGATTTGAACACAGGTATATGCACTTGTACCTCACCAAATCAACCAGAGAAAATCTCAACGCAGAGAGCGACATAATATATACGGTCGTCCGCGCAGTTGACGAGCATCGTTTCAGACGTTGACAATAAATTAGGTCACTGCACCGTACAAGCCGGGATTACGCAAAATGCGAGTCAGTTTCAGAAAGTTTTTGTCGTTCACAGACATTGACCGTTATAAGCTTTTGACCTGGCAAACCGGTTACTCACAAGCGGCAGAACGTTCGCACCAAGTTTGTGGCTTCCACGACTCGTGTTTTCGAGTCAAAAGCACGTATAAGACGAACGAACAGTCATGCAGAGACGGACAGGCAAAACGTGTAATGCGACCAAAACGGTACCAAAATGGTAGTAGAAGACACACTAAAGTTTAATTTTGTTGTCAAGAAATTTTCTGTCAGAAATAAGATTGTAGAAAAACGATACGTTTGGACGTTTTGACACAGATCGTCATTCATCGGCGTAGGCGAATGTGAAACAGATCGACATCGGGAAATACGTGGCGCGCGGCAAAATACACGTAATGTCATCGACTGAGCCAGGACATTTTGACCGCACATATACGAGTATAACAAAGAATATATGACACCGCTTTAACGTCCAAAAATATCGGATTTGCTGCAGCAGAAATCATCGCCGGTAGAACTGAACACCGAGAACTGCGCTATCCGCTGCTTACTTACTTACATGTAGGACGTGACGCTGAAAATAAAGATAAATGGCGTGTGTCTGCAACTGCGTAGAGGCAGGTGCTAACGGTTAATGCCTGCCACCTTGCCGAGCGGAAAGAGACTATCACCAATTTTTAGATGGACCTAACATTTTATCTATATTTTTCAGGTTGTCACATAGCCGCAGATATAAAGATATTTCCTGTTGCATTTCAAAACCTGCCGGACTGTTTGCCCAAAGCTTCTTCATACCATCATAATACATCAGCGAACTTGCCATGGCGCACCTCATCGTAGCACAGGGGTGCCATAATGTAAGCCTACATGTACAACCATAAAAATTATACTTTATTTTTTGTCCACGCAATTTATTCACCTCCAAAATAGACTACGCAATTAGAAGTCACGGTAGGATTATATCTGAAACTCTCCATAGAAAACAACATTTTTTTCTAAACAAGCATTCGTATAGTGTGTCACAAAGCAAAAGTCTACGATGAAGTTCTCTATTTTTGCCTTTACAACTTTTTCTAGCGAATAAAATTCTGAAAGTGTGTGCATGGTTTATGACAGTATGTGCCTTCAAGATAGTCCGAGTGCTTTTAACGCCAAACTCAGAAACAGAAGAAAACTCACATTGCACAATCTTGAGTAATTTACTGCATTTAGAGTGTACATGTCTGTAGAAACGACATTTACAACGATTTTATCAGGCTCGACCGCAGAGACATCGTTTAACGGCAGCTGTCGCACAGTCGCTTATAGATCAACTCGACATTTCAGTATCTATCTCGCAGACAAGGTTGACCTTCAGCCTCAGAAGGACGACGTCGCTTAATTGGTCGTACGATGCAACTATATCGGCATCACAAACCGACCATAATATCACGTCTTAACGAATTCACCGGTCACAGTGCACCCAGGACAACTCTATCCCCAAACAAAATCACCCTCTTTTACCGCTCGTAATATAACAAATGTTTTGCATTTCCGTGTTGCATTTTTCCTTTTTTACCACTATTCCTGAACTGTACGTACGATTTTAATTACACAAAAAATATATTGCTGCGACTATCTTCCGTCCAGAAAGATTGTGCCGGTTTCCCGTTTTAACGTCCTGGCAGGTGCTGTCTGCTCGGCGAAAGCCGATGATGAGGATCGCCCCGTGAGACAGGAAGACGCGGCGGCACACACGACAGATTGGATCAATCAAACTGGCAGGACGTCTGTAGACAACGACGTTAACGCGACACACGACGACAACTGCGTCAAGAGACGACGTCAAAGACGACACAATCAACAAAAAGAAGAGACTTTTGATCTTCTTGTCTCGAGTTGTTTAAAGATGTACCGACTTTAGAAAGTTGGATGTGGGAGAATTTAGTGCTTAATTGGACGGTACAGACAACAATAGTGTACAAAACATTCCAGCCTTCCCACGATAAAAGTCAAGTGCATAACTTAATTTAAACAACAGTGACCTTTTCAGGATTATGACTAATGAGATAATGTAGTAAACCGACTTTAACGTACGCCCGTATTCTGCCGATATTAAATAATTAAAAAACTCATTTACCAACTTCCTGTTATTTACATGACAGATACCACTGTCGACATGATGCTGAGATTAGCCTGCAGTTACGAGTATCATTCACGACTGCGCTGACTTACGCCATGCGCGGTCCGGCCTGTGACAAGTCGAAGACTTGACGCGGGTTGAGCAGCCAGTAGAACTTGTGCAGCAGCTTGACGCCCTGGTTGCCGCCGCTCTTTGGATTTATGAAGACAAGCAACGGCTTGGCTTGCTGGGATGGGATGGGCTTGACAATGAAGATCTTGCGAGTGGAAGAGGTCGGTGAGCCTGACGGTGAGAGGGCACTGTCGATGACACCGGACATGGAGCCCTCGCCGCTCGTGCCGCTTCCGCTGCTGCCGCAACTATCTCGCTTCTTCACCGACGCCTTCCGACGACGCCGAATTGACGACTTGAACGAACCCTACACAATGACGCCGTTAATGCATGTACACTGGTGAATCGCGGTATACGTGGTTAACAGCTAACAACAGCCGAAATGTTTGGGCTTACAGCTTAAATTTTAAAGACGTTGACTACACTCGGTTTCGTTTAGTCGGCCCACATATCCGAGTTTCTTCGAGTTAATTTAATTCAGAAACTTTTTACTGGCGGCATTCCTCTATTTCTACCAAAACAACAGCGGCAGAGCATTTTAAAATCGCTGATTGTTTAACTTTCAAATAATTATACCGTTCTTAACAGCTAAGCAAATCGGTGTTTACAGTATAAAACATGTACGCTAAATCTGAATTTTTGAAGTATAGGGCGTATATAATTCAACAGCTCCCCGTTGTCGATAGTATATCATTTTTTCTGCCGTGTGCATTCAAGTCCTGTAGAGTTGAGACTGAGAGCTAGCTAGCTGCAAACGAGACCGGCTGTCTTTCCAGACCGAACCGTTCTACGATGCGTGAGGCAACCTTATTTATATTAATCACCCGATATCGTAAAATATACGCCAATCGTGACAAACCGTACGGTGCGGCACCCCATGAAAAAAGATGATAAGACAAGCGTGTACCAACGATGATGCATTTGGAGTTGATAGTTGCACGTGTTGCTTGAACACAAATTTATCATATTTCGCCGGTCGAAAAACCTCAACATCCTCCATCAGCTGTTGGAAGCATTTTCCGGTTTACATGCTTATCGTGAGTAAACAAAATGTGAATTTATACGGTTTTAACTAAAAAAAGTTGAACGATACTCAAGAATTTAAAAGCTGAAATTACAACAGTGCTCAACTGATGGTTTTATACTGTACATAATGTTAGACAATATGCTTGACGAAAGCAAGAAACAATGCGGAAATACGTTAAAAGCTTGTGCGAACGACTGACCGCATATATATAGAGTGGCGCAAACAAAGTAAAACATTCTAAAAATCTGAAAATCAGTTTAGTTACGTGCTGCGCTTATTGAAGAAATTATTGCCCGTTGTTTGTATAATTTCTCTTTGTGACCTACGGGTATCGGGTTAATCGATACTCTTGGCTGCGAATCATTTCAGCAATAACGTCCACGTGTATGTTCAACTTTTAAGCTTCACCCAGTATACAAGCACACGACGAGCATTGTATTTGGTATGTTCCAGTGAATTTTAGTGTAAGCCTATTCAACTTTTCTTCGGTGTGTATATTTACCTGGGTTTATCAATCAGCGTGTTGGCTTGTATTGTATACGGCACTTCTGCGCATTCAGCAAACAAATATCGGGGGCTTATACCTTTTGTGGCAGTTTGATGATCCACGACGGAGGAATGATGACGTCGGCGTGAACTCCTAGCAGACACGGCTCCTCGATCTGCTGAAGCATGAAACAGCTGACCTTATTGTGGTACGCCGCTTTGCACCACGAGCAGCTGATTGCGATGATCTCCTGCGAAAGAGGCAGACACAGCGTACAGTACAACGCCGACCGGCAGATAACATACGTCCGCGCGTCCGCTTAAACACAATACACAAATTATCGTTATTGCTGTCATCTTCGTCATCATCAGTATCGTTCCCTTGCTGAAGTGTCGCTCTCTGCACGAAAGTACCGCGTTATGCACTGTAAGGTGTAAGCATAAACTTGTTAATCCGATCTATGTCTCTACAGTAAGCCTACCAATATCCAGTAGGCCTATGTCTCGCCGGACTGGTCGGTGACTTTATGGAATTAAGCACGCGGCGAATTTTTAACGGTAACCGGACACTTCGGACCTAAGACAGTTCGGACATAAGACACTTCGGACCTAATTTTTAAGACACTTAACTTTTAAGACACTTAACTAAGACACTTAACTAACACTTAAGACACTTTGGACCTAAAAACCGTCATTTAAAAATAAGCGGAAAAATTGAAATTTTCTGCACTTATAATCTTGACACCGCTGAAAAACAGAACTGCTATTTCGAACATTTAATGTAGGCCTAATTAGCTGGACAGTTGGACAAGTGGATAAACTGTCAGTCACAGTTACAGAAATCGGTATAATATGTGTGTTATATATGCTACTTTCACTCAGTCAGTAATGACAATGTTGAATTAAATAGATTGACCGTTTGTTGCGACTCTGTGTACGTTCTCATATCTTATATCGTAAGCCTATTCGAATCAGTTTCATACTGCTATAGGTTTACAAAATTAGACTCCACAAACAAGCCATCATTTTCTCACACAACAAGACGTAAGCCTATGTACGCAACTAAGTAGTTAACTATAATTTTAGTAAAAAAAAACAGACCACTATAAATGTCTGAGGTAAAGTGTCTTAAGTCCAAACCGTCGTAAGACACTTCTGACCTAAATCTGAAGTATCTTAGGTCCAAACTGTCTTAGATCTGAAATGTCCGGTAAGCTTTTTAACATACGATATACGTTCTACAAGGGTCTACAACTGGCTTACTTCTGACCAGCCTCATGGTATGTGTAAGCCTAATCTCATTAGTGACATGGTGACATAGGACGAAAAAAGAGATAACAAAAACACTGCAAAAAGCATGTCGAACCAAGAAATGTAACTGACGAAAAACCACGACCAAAAACATCGGTTATCGGCGCTTGGCTTTAGACTGCTTCAATTTTCCAGTTTTGTACGCTGCCGTAATCGATGCTGCGGTATCATTTAAATTGAGTAATTGACAAATAATCATTCTGTCAGGTGTGACGAGGAACTGCGGCCGAGAACGACTGGCATCAAGTGATTCGTCAAAGTCGCTGACGTAGAAATGGATGTACGAAGTCACCGGCGTGACAGGCGTCGAACCAATCGCTCAACGGCAGAAGCTGCAGCGCTGTCGACAGAAGAAGAAATCGGTGCGCTATACATCATCATTCAAACCTGCTTTTCTCGGTAGCCAGCGGACGGTGACGACCTGTCAAATCTAAAAGCCGAGCATAATGACAGCCACCGTTAGGCAAGGCAAACGGTGGGTCGGCAGAGCTTAGTTTCGACACCGGCACTGAATGATGACTGACCTGCTCTTGACTGCCGAAAGTGGCATCACTTCACATCAAGTACGAAAAGTTTATTTTATCGCAAAGATAAATCGAAGATCTTGGAAATATATGCACTGCAACATAATGTTTTAGACTGCGTTGCACAGTTAGATTAATTTACCAACGCGTTAACGCATTAATTTGTTAACACTTTGATTTTAAAAAAATGCAGGCATATGTATGGGAGAATCGTGGCGATAAGTTGCTGGAGCAGCCTCAGCACTGACTATCGTGACATTTTACAAAGACAGAATTAACGAAAAATGTCTACAGTATAATTACTGTCATAAAGGACAAAAATTCATCAATTTGTGTTGACGAGACAATTGATTCCGCCAACACGCACCTGTCTGCACGACGAGGACGTCAGCGAAAATCACGATCATATACTGTCATCAACGTGGCTAATATTTTACTAATCAGTCGACATTCTAACAGCTTTTGTCAGTCTGTTAAACTAAAATTTAACAGATGTGACAAATATTGAGTATAACGTAATTAACTATATAAACGGGAAAATAACAAATGCGACTAAAAATTCGTATGCATTTTATTCATAATACAAGATAGTTAGGATTAAAAGTAATCCGTTAGTAAAACATGCTATAATTGTATTACACCACACAATAAAATTAAAATTTAACAAACTTAACACAAACTGTATGACTTAACCTTTACATGCAATCTATTACGTTTAACCAAAGTTATCACATTAAATGAAAACATTTTGTAAAGTATGCAAATTTTTTTCCACTAGACAAAAATATTAATGATTATTACACGGTACAAGCAGTAAGATAACGAGTAATCGAGATACATTCAACACTATACATACGCTAAAATAGTTAAAAAATCGGGAGAACTGAACATAACTTTGTCGTATATAGGGCGACTAAAAATCGTCATAGCGCTGTATCAGCATAGAATACATTAAGTCTATACATTATGAGTAGTAACATCTCCCAGCGGCACTACGTCCATTAACTGACCGCATTACGTCATCATAATGCAACGCCCTATTTTTGTCACCAACGCAATCAGTACTACTGCATAAAGTCCATAAACGTCACATGCGAACGCCGAATCTGCCGCTAGATCTGCGTTTAACACGCTATTGGGTTGACGCGATTTTGCCAATCTGATAACATAATTTTATCCTCTAGGCCATATTTGTGCCTAAAAAAATTACCAAAGTTGGTAAAAATTTGACAGAGTTCTGACAAAATTTTGCAAATTTTAAGACACGGTGTATACTCCCGTAATCCGTGACCATTAGTGATATTTTATAAAGTACGTTTTTTAAAAAAAAGTTAACAGAAACATGTTAAATGTGCACTAAACTTACTTATCAATATTTTCGCCGATTACCAAAACGTTGTGAAAATAGCACAAATGTAAATTATATAATGTAAAAATTGATAAATATCTTAGTCATTCGATTAACCATTAAAATACGTGATTGATAATCAATAAAGTAATCAGTTAGTTTTTGATTAATGTCACGCCTTTTGACCGTTTGACTCCGAAATACAACAGGTTTACCTTCTATTTCAAAATTCTTAGTGACAAAAATTAGGCAAAAATATGTCAATGCAGACCATAAGCCTCTCGCAAATATTTCTATCGATTTTAATGAAAACAAAAAATGAAACATCACGGGCCGTCTAATGCACCGACGGACGGACAGACGGACAAACGCACGTAGCTTACGGACGTACAGACGTACAGACGGACGGACGATAAAAACATAACACCCCCGCCTCCGTTAAACGGCGGCGGAGGCATAAAAATCAGATTGCAGTTTTACGAAAAGTTATATTTTGAACCCTGCAGAGGAGCGTGGGCCATTCCTGCAGACCTATACGCCCACACGCACAAGACACCACCCGGCCTGCAAGCGGTCAGTTACAATAATTCCCGGATACTGAATGTTCTACACTGTGTCTCAAAAAACATCCCGGACATTTTCGATTCTAACTTAAACAAAAGTTATCAGATTTTCATAATTTTGGTGTGAATATTCATAACAAAACTTGCCATTAAATGGCCGTTCAGTTTTTCACCTCACCCAATGTCTGCTTCTGCACTACGTCGGGAAAGAAAACCAAGCGAAATATGCGTTGAAATATGCAAAAAAACGTTAAAAAACATCATTAACATTATTGAAAGTAACTTGAAGTATGATTATCAGATTTCAATAATTTTTGGCACATATATTTCTGACACAACTAACTACTAAATGATTGTTAAGTTCCCACATCACCCAATGTCTGTTTCTGCACTACTTGGAGAAATCAGACCAGGCAAAATACGCGTTAAAATGATAAAAAAAAACGTTGATAAATGCCGTCTACCCTGATCTGTGGCCCCCAAGAGCCAGTCGATTACAAGATTTGACTGTTATGCAGCAGTACATCTACCATATGACATTAAGATATGTTTATGAATTCAAGAACCGACTGGTGAAGTCTGGATTAGTCTGGAGCATAACATTGTCGATATTACTGTCAAATCGAGTAAATGGAGAAATTGTCTCCGTGTTTGTGATTGCATAATTGGTCAACATTTCGATCAAGTTTATTGCAGGTAGCTGAGCTGAAAAACGAAACAGTGAGATAAAATGTCAACCAATGTGTCAAAAATGTAAAAAAATGTGTTTTTGTGCGTTATTAACATCAAGTAATAATACCACGTTAAGTAAAAATGCAACATTTTGTTGGTTCTGATTTACCCAGGTAGTGCAAAAACATACGATAGGTGAGGTGAAAAAGTACATAATAATTTAATGGCCAGTTGTTTCAGAAATATTCTTACCAAAAATTATTAAAATCCGATAATTTTTCTTCAAGTTACAATGGAAAATGTTCGGGATGTTTTTTTGAGACACGCTGTATATTAGTCTGCCCGCTGCTGCTGCTGCTGCAGCTTTATCAATTTATGACTACGGCGACGTCATAATCCGATTTCGATGCATCTTGTTATCATCGAAATCAGTAAGTTTGTGTTGCGGAGAAAAAAACGCGTGCTGCTTTTTAATAACGTATTGTTGTACAAAAATGAAAAATAAGACGCGAAAGCTATGTCTTTCGCTTCTAATAGGTTCGTTAAGGAACTGATGTCAGCCCGATTTTTTAACGTCTGCCGCTTTTGTGACATTAGTCAGAGAGATCACGCTATGACGGTTAGACCCGCTCAAATCTTGTTTGCGCAAATGGCTCACATTAAACAAATAATTATATAGCTTACATAAATGACGATATCAAAAATTTAGATTCCTGACATAAATGCAACTACGTTGAACTCGCCGCCATAACGTACCTTGCACTGAAACGAAAACCGTTGCTGGAAAGACTGCAAAAACACACAAAGTAGCCTAAACTGTACTCCAGTAAAAAATATCGGTTGCTTAATTAAGACCTCCCGCCCGGCCAGCTTTAGCTCCACCGGAACAGCCTCTGTATTTTACTATAATGACATTTTTATAATCTGTGTTGTCTTAAAGTTTAACAAAATTTTATATACTCAAAGAATTCGCTCAATTATTCTCTACATGCCGCGAAAGTTTTTGACGGCAGACAGAAACATGACTAGATTTATGTTCAACCCGAAACCGCAAAATAATTGGGAATCCCGCAACTCCCATAGGTGCACAAAGGTACACAAATGTTATTTTATAAATGACAATAAAGTTCGCCAAAGCAGTGTTGCGAAGGACGTTAACAGTCCGTAGCAGAACGAATTTAATAGTTAATTTAATAGTTAATGCCGCTGTAGCTATTCATGCATCTATGAAATACACTAGCTGACTGCGTACAAAAAATGCACTTGTATTTTAACGTTTATCCGTAATACAATGTTGTGAAAATGTCATATTAGTAGCAAATACTTGTCAGAAATAAACGGACCGCTTTCACCTTACCTTGCCACACTGCTTGCATTTGCCATCTTGTCGCCGCCGATGCACCCAATGGTGTCTCATTGCAGTATTCTGTCCGAACATTCACAGTCATAAACTGGTTATAGTGATGATGCTGTAATTCACAGACTATATAGGCTGCATTAGCTATCTGTAAAATTAATGTTACCTGTTTGTACATATTACAATACCCTGATCTTTTACTCGATGTCAGATATATGAAAATGTGAATAGGCCTACTGTAAATCAGAGTTGGAATTATACCGAAAAAGTTGGAATTGAAGCAAATTGTACAGTATACAGTTTTCACTGAATGTCGTTTAGCTGCATTTGCCTCCCTTTTCAAAAGTCGTCAACGACGCTGGCAGATTGAACAGTGCAAGCATCAGTTCTCATTAGCGATCTGGCCTAATCGTATTTACGTGACAGCGCAATTGTGTGACGCCTGACGTGAAACTTACACCGAATAGCATTGAACAGTCGAACGATTCAGACACAAACGTCAAAATGAGAGCTAACAAGTAATTCCTATTCGTCAATGAGCGCATTTTGTATTGACGGCTCCGACAACATTTCTGCATGGCATCTGTTTATGCAAACTAAGTGATATGGCTACTGCACAATAAATGAATGAAAGTAGTTAGATCATGTTTATCATTAGACGTTTAGCACAAAAGTGTACATAATAAATAAATAGGCCTAAATAGAATTACCGACGTTAGATCTATATTACTACAATGACGCGAGGACAAAAATAAAGTCGCTGCGCTGGCATGTACAATTTTTCTTCGTTTGCGGGCTGCAAAATGTCACGATGACTTTCGCTGCAGCAGTTGGTCTAAATAACAGGAAAGGTCAAATGCCACCAGTCGGTTTAATTGACTAGGTGGTTCTAGCTAGCGACCGTGGCATATTCGCTAACTTGATTTATAGCACTTGCGATGCAATTTATAGTAACTACAGCACGCACCGACGTAATCACATATGGATACCATAAATGGTTGTTGTGTTTATCAGTTTTGTTAAAAATATGACATTTTCTGGGTTTGTAGTCGACGAAGCTTAAAACATTGTTCCTGATTTCGTACAAAAAACAAATAAGCTTCACAAAGCATGCATTGCGCGTATTTCAACAGCGTGTAACGTTACAAGGTTAAACGGATAAATGCATCAAATTTTGAGATCAAAGGATCAAAGGTCAAGGTCTCAAGGGCTGATGCACACAAAGCTTGACACTTGTCTACGCTCGGAGGGAGGAAAATACACGGTTAATCTGTAAACATATCAGTAGTTCGGTACTGCAGAGAAAGAAATTTAAATACTATCAATAACTGACGACGACAGAGAAGAGAGATCTAAACAGAGAGGTGGTTTACGATTATACCTGTCGGTAGGTTCGATGACTGGCCTCTCGAAATGACGGCTTGCAGCGGAATCGTATCTGATAACAAACGCACAACAGCCGCTGCGACTTATAGCTAGACGCGACGGATTAATTAGGCCTATTATCAGGACAAAATAATTGCGCCACATATATCAAATCCTGTAAGTGCGCAATCGCCAAAGATTGTTACGGCGTTCTTTTAATGAGAAATTAGAAGTTATCACACAGTGATATATAATATTTATACGATTCAGGTGCATCTGCAAATGAAAACCGCACCAACCGTTGTCCGGTTTCCAAACGTAACGCCTACGCACTGCAGTAACGCCTACGCGAAAGGCGGTTCGGGGAATTCTTAGTTCTTACGTTCAAATCTCCTGACATTTTTTTCATTAAAAAAATATAGGTACGCTGTATACTAAAGCATACAAATTCACCTATCTTTTTGCCACAGATTTACTGACATGTAACGTTTTGTGAATGTTTTAATAGAAAAAGATGAAATGCGCCATACGTTTCCATCCTTCAACAAACAAGACAGAGAACTGAGCTAACAGTACTGTTGTCATAAAAGGCCTAAACGCACAGAAACGCGCAAACATAACAATTACGCTTGAAATTCTATAACATATTTTTACATCTCATGCCGGTGACCAAGTGGTACGGTGACCGTGAGATTTCGATATCCCTAAACGTGGCTTTCGCAGCAACGGTCGAGTTCACGAAGTGAAGAATTCGCAGCAAATCGACAATGAGCAAAGATATTCAACGTCTCCAATATGAATAAACATGAACGACAGATTCTGCACGTTTAGATTGACGTCCGATGTTGAAAAACGTCAACAGCACGTACGTTCAGCGCTGTTGAACATCGACAGTCGCAACAATCGCGAGTCGGCGACAAACCAACGAGTTAACGACGCGTGTTTTATTGTTGCAGCGTCAGCGCCAGAGTTAGTGCTCAAAGGCACCTTGGAGCTGACCTCTGAAAGGACGACGCCAGTTTCCGTTAATCGTAGCTGCCGCGTGACAACGACGTCCAACCAAACAGCACAGTGCACAGTCTGTATACAGACAATCGGCGACTATGCGGTGTAGTGTTTTTCAGTCATATGCGTTTTTCACAGTCAAACTAGCTTCCTTCTGAGATGAGGCGCGAGACGGCACTGATTGAGAAAGAGACTGAGATCGTCGTGATATAAACGCTTAAGAGCGGCAACTTAGTAATTCTATTCTCTACCTTTTATGACCAAGCACCTTTTCTATAATGTCGTTCGTGTTACAGCACATCACATTAATTTACAGCTTCTAGTCGCTAAACTTCAACACGTAGCCGTGGTATCATTTGTCTCGAACGACCGCAGTCACAGTAGCACTGTTCTGCTGGAATGACTGGAAAGTTGTCTACATTGTATATTTAAAAAGACCGCACGCCGCTGTTTCAGACACGTTTGACGCCACCGCTAACTAAAGCCCCCCTCAAGCGACTGTGAATTATTTAAGCATCCTAGAGTGCGGTTTTGCATCAACTACAGTGGGGTCAGACGCACAAACACAAAGCGAGTCGCGACAGCCGGCAATATGTTCGCCATCTCATAAATATACATAAAAGTGAAGCCCATAAAAGTGAGCTTCACTTTTTAAGTCTGCGTCTAAGTCAAAAATCAACAGCGTGATCGACTGTTCTAACAAGCACTTGTATTCTCGCCACAGCACGCCTCTTGAAACAGTGTGCATCAATCCTCATTCAATCAACATTTTTACCTTCTTCTCGAAATTGGCAAATTTTATCAAAGTGACTGGCGTATAAAGGGGTCGTCGAGATGGTTTAATCTTGCCGTCTCCGATTTCTACTTGTTGCTGCGACATGCTGCCAGTTGTTGGTTTTTAGCTTTAGCAAAATGCATACAAGTGAAAAGTTTTAAACAACTCACCGTAGCAAGGAACGTTAACTTGAGGCGTGACATTGTAAATCGATTGCATAAAAAATGTGCGGCGACATGTAAGCGTGGTATCATCCAAAGATGGGTTAGAAAAAACTGCTAATACTGATCTGATTTATTTTCCACGTGGAGAGGTTTTGTTGTGTGGGGTTGTCGTACGCTCTGAGTCGTCTACTAGGATGAAAATGTATTGGTCACACAGAATAATGTCCAGTCTTTGACATTAGAAATGCAAAAACTCTTCCGTTCAACTACAGTGACCATCTTCATTACAATTTGAGTGTTGAAGGATCTAAATGTTACCATAGAGTCATTCATTTATGACACTGAGGTACAGCGTAACTTCCGTAACATAAAGACAGTCAGACAGATAAAGGCAATAATAAAAAATTCTTCAATTCTATTCTGCATCCGAATGCTAATGCGGATCACTAGTAAAATTTTACCACCTGTAAGTTCAGCAAGTCTAGCCTTCCCTAAAAAAATTTTATTCAAATCCGCCTGCAATTTTTTGTGTAATTCTGCTAATAAACAAACCAACAGATAAATACCGGGTAAGTCGGGGTAATACATATAGCATCCATCGTCTTTAGCGGAGGTAATGATGCATGCATATAAAGTCATTTTCAGCTGAACGCATCGGCTTTCCGTGCCGCCGGTTCACTATATAGAACCGTTCTGTGGCTACTGACCACTCAGGTTCATTATGCCGAGCCGCTGGTCCAGTGGATGGCGTTTGCATTAAATGAAATGCGTAGCAAGGAAACGACGCTGTAGGTTCCCGCCATGCGTAACGGGCAAACCGTTCATCAGGATGCACCCCGTTATCCTGCAGTTTAAGCCTCAAGTCTGTGCTACTGCCTAATTTAATACACGAGCCCTCACGAGCCCTCCCTAATCTTCGCCCGCGGAAGCGCAGTACCATCCTTGGTTTACTGAACTGACGTCAGAACTCTGCCACGAAAAAAGTTGAGACATCGTCGAAATCTTACATCTCAAACACCCGACATCTCAGTCACGGCACACATCTCAGGAACTTATAAAACAACGACGGTAGTAGTGATGATAACGATGACGATGAAAATAATAATAATCACGAGAAGCTACCAGATTTCTCAAACCTTTAGCGACAAGTGTATTGCCACCTGGCAAACATAACAAGAGTGTTAGTTTTACGGCTTTTCTCATAATAGTAAAGAATCCTAATAATTTAACTTCCACCAAAAAATCGCCACCAAAATCTTCCCATTTTCTTTTTGGGCCATGCCCAACCACTTCAAAAACTGCTTAGATTTAAACTAACATGACATGTCAAAGTCAACAGGTCAAAGTCTCCGTTAAACCGTTAAAATTAAGACTCGCGAAACTCAAAAACAAAATCCGCCACTAAATGCTAATTGCATATAGTTTACTAAATGCCAAACATCCATATAATATTTGATGTCCATAAAACTAGAATGGCATCATAAAACGTGCTGACGCAAGGAATGCTTAGTGTAGTGGTGGACAAACAAACAGACAGACGAACGAACAGACAAAACTCCCGAAAGCATCATAGCGCGCTTTGTCGAGTGAGTCGGGGCCGTAAAACGCAGTTATCAGGTATTTGCTATCTGCAGCTGTCGATGAAATATAATCTTTAACGTCCTGACTAGCAAGCACGTTGTGGCCAGGCCTATATAGCGTGACATTCTGTTATGTAGATCAACAGAATCATTTAGGGCATCGCAAGATGGCAGACTGTTACTCAGTGACGTCGTCCGAGTTCACCGTTATTAATGCCACCGCTCGCGCCTCTGGCTCATCAACGATAGTTTTTTTTGTGTGTCGGGAGCTCGTTTTTTATGTGCACCAAAAAACCTGGGCGCGCCGGCGCGCTGCCCACGCATTCTGCGACCGAAACACGGAAGGAAAGCGTAAAAGGAACGAGATGGGGAGAAATGACACACTGACAGACATGTAGGCGTAACGCGACAACGACGTTAGTTAATCTGCATCAGCACCGGCGAACGGTCGTGTTCACCTGGTCGAGACGTGCCATGCAGCCGGTGTGGATAACGATGTGACAGCTAGCGCACTTCTTCCGCTGACCGGCTCTCTGTGCAAACAAACACACACACACCCACACACACGCGTACTGATGACGTCCGCACGTCAGTTTATCGATCGTGCTCTGCGCTTAGATGCAAACAGTCATCGACAGCTACTCCGCGCAAATTCTCTGCAATCGAAACTTTTCTTTGATTAACGTGATGCCAAACTAGTGTCCAGTTCTTTGCGAAGGAGGCTAGCCTATAATGTCACCTCATTGCACCCATAATCTCGACCTGTTTTCAGTGTAGTATTGCGAACTTGCGAACAGCCGTCTGTTCGAGGAAAAGCAATTAGTAAGTAATTTCCCTCTTGAGTCAAAGCTCAAATATTACAACCATTACTTTTTATATACAACTTGTCATTTTCATCAGGTGTATTTCCAGATGCCTTAAAAATTGCAAAAGTTGTACCAATATACAAGAAAGATGATCCTCAGTCACCGTGTAA
>Ga0209367_1001991_pt1 | contig 26308 bp, 21 predicted proteins | sample WorMetLIZISLAND2_FD_187412 | JGI IMG/M metagenome (GOLD analysis project Ga0209367, IMG submission 187412) | Marine gutless worms symbiont microbial communities from Max Planck institute for Marine Microbiology, Germany - Olavius geniculatus... ... | reverse complement strand
GTATGACTGTGTGATCCTAAGTTCCGTAACACACTGTCATAACTGCTGCTATTATAATATCATTATTAACTTGACGACTAATCACTACAAGCCGCGGCGCACCGTAAAAACGTTGGCGGCGGCGGCGGCCGATAATTTCAGCTGGCTCGGCGGCGCGCCGTCTGTTTTTCGGCTGGCAGCGGCGCCAAACGATTCCGGCTGGCGGCGGCGGCGCGAATCGGCGGCAGAGGGGTCTAGGCAGGAGGCTGAGTTGGCCTGAGCACATGGCAGGTTAGCAACTTCTTGAACTTAGGGGGTTGGGACTTGAACTGCTAAAATCTACGTTTAATGCTGAAAAATTCATACCCAGGTTGTCTTGGTCTATCTCCAGCCATTTCATCGTAATTCAGTGTTGAAATGTGCGCTATCCAAAAATTGCGAATAATTCACTAAAACCCCTTTTCGGGAGGTTCAAGGTCATTGATGTTGATAAATCTAAAAAGTCTGTCACCAGTGCTTGTTGTGATAAGCAGCATGTCTGAACCTATCTGCAACCGTTTTCACACTCCACCAGCCAAAAACGGCAAAATACCGTCTTTTAAAGGAGAGTACCCCTCTTTGCCACCCTCGTTCAAAGGGAACCTCCGCAGCCAGGGGCACAAAATTTTGGCACGAAAAACTAGAGACCTTGAGGCAGCCCACAGTAAAGATTTCATAATTCTAGGGATACAGTGCCAGGGTGTGACGGACGGACGGACGGACGGACAGACACCCAGGGACGTGCAAAGCATTCTGCTATCGTGCGTAAAAAATGAGTAAACTTAACAAGTTAACGCCATCTCTTTAAATGCTAAAGACTAACGTTTTATTTTTCAACATATCGTCTGAGTTCGCTCAAACATTTGTCAGAAAAACTTCTAAATGCCCGATGCAAAAAAACGATGCTGGCTGTTGTCCATGCCAAAAAACTTATATATTCAAGCAGTTCATCTATTACTTACCAGCGGAACCAAGCGCGATGACAACTGCAGCTGCTAGTGCAATGCGAGACGTGCGATAGGATAACCTGTCTGTCCTGCTGCTAGTATTATGATAGCCTCTAGAACCAGTCTGTCGGCAGCAAGACTCAACGCTGTCAGCTTGCAGTACTGCTGCGCCATTGACAGACGCTACACTCACCGGACAACATCGAAAAACAAATTTACAATTAGCTGTTAAACGAAATGTTCGTGCATACAAGTTTATTCTGTTGACAGCACGTAGAATCATGATATTTTGCGGTCCAATTCACTGAAAGTTCCACCCAACAAAATTAAACACAGTGGGTGGGGCATTAAATATTTATTGTATAAATACCACATTTTAGTGATGGGCGAATGTATCGATATTTTCAATATACTGCAATATTTATTATGGTTTTTGATCTAAAATAATTATTGTTTGTTAAAAGCAATTTCAAAATGTATTATTATTAATGTTTTGCAATTTCAATACTAGCGATGCAGGTCTGGTAATACGTTAGACAGTTGAACCCAAGTTCGCAACTACGGGTACGTTTTATGTTGTCAGCTGAGTTATATATTCTACGTTTGGGGGTGTGGTTCCTGTAAATGTTATGAGGTTTTTGTCGCTAAAGAAATTTTTTTTCGTCGTAATTCTTATTTGTATTTTACTTATTTCGCATTATATAGTGAAGTTGAGGAACTTCATAGACTCAGGTGACTTTTGTCCTGAAAAACTGCTAATGTTTGGCGTGCTTTCTACTAGACACGGTTGGAGTGTGCTATACCCAGTTCCACGCTCGGTGTTATTGTCAGTGTACCGCACTGACAGTAGCCTCAGAATGATTCATTTGTCAGTGCGGATCTGCACTGACAATAGCATTTGTACGCAGTTCCACGATCTGTTGAACTCTACCACTCATCCACTGCACTGCAATTCCACATTGCTGCATGCATTTTATTTGCTACAATGTGCACGTTGTTCTGTCATTGTTTTGGTGAACTAGGCTTTATCTTGCGTACCAATTTTTAACTTGATGATCAGTTTTTTTACCGTACTGTACTTATTTATAAGTGAGTGAGTGAGTAAGAGTACTTATATCTGGCGCACTTAAGTAAAAAAAGTCACACTGTGCTGCCGCCTTAAGTAGCCGCCTATAATATTCAAAAGTAATGTCTTTCTGTTGGATCTCAATTGGCAGGCTGTTCCATAGTCGTGGTCCAGCTACCGTGAAAGTGAAATAAGCGAGTATAATGCAAACACAAACGCTGATCTTTACCCTAAACTATAATCCTTCATATTTCACTGAATAAATTTATCATTTTGATAGTCTTCCGGTGTCAGCTTGCCATTTTGAGGAGCTGCCATTCCAAAAGGCTGCTATTATTATGCGCAACAGCAGCTACTGCTGTAGCGCATCTTAGCCATCGCAATTCTGTTCGTCCATCTGTCTGTCACACGGGTGGATCAGTCAAAAACGGTGCAAGTTATGATCACCAAATCTTCACCGTCGGCTGCCTGGAAGACTCTAGTTTCAGGAACCGTAAAGATTTTCCATAAATTCGAAGAGGGTCACTCTGAACGAGGGCATTAAACTAGAAGGGGGTAGGCAAAATTTGCTATATCCAGTTGATACGACGTTAGCACGACGTTAGGTGGCGACCTCCGGTGAGTACAAGTGAATAAAACACTATAGAGCTTGTTTTTTTGTATCTTGTGTTTTGTGTTTCTGTAAAGGTTAAACTTACTGTTCCGTTATGATGTGTTTGTGTGCATTCCACCTGGAAAGGCTATCCCCAAAATGACCTATACTGTGTCGGGTGGGACGTTAAACGCTCCTCACTCACTCACTCACTATAGACACTATAGCTGTGGGTCATCTGGCGCCTGGCGCCCTATGGTGAATGACTTAGACTTTGTTTTAGTGTGTTTCAAACATGCACCTCAGCTGTTGCACGTTTCTGTTTGCATTAGCAGATCACTTGTTAATGATAGGGTTAGGAATAGTGTTAGAAATAAGGTCATTGTTAGAGTTAGTCTAGCATTTAATAAGTATAAAACAGGCTTTTTGTGGCTCCTTCAGAATGGCAGACCTTTGGAATGGTGGCCGCGAATCACACCAACAGCTACAACTTTTAACTGGGGTTGGCTGGGCAGAGAAATAGCCAGTCATCTAATGGTCATGGTCAGCTAGCCACTATGTTGAACAAAATATCTGTCTATAGCACTACATTTGAAATACATGATTCGAACTGTTCGAATGACCAATGTTTAACAGTTTGTGGTGTTGCTGATTTACAGGGTTAACACCAGCAGCAGAGCATGATTTATCCGTAAGAAGTTTTCCAGCTTCTCTGTTGCCGTCATCGTCTCACACAAGGAGATACGTGGACATATGGAGCAAAGCTGCAATAGGTTGGTTGGCATTTTAATGTCCAGATAATACCATGTAGTCTCTTGTTTATGTTTCTGGTTGTAGTTGGTTATTACTCAGAAAGCTGAGTACTGAGTTATGGATGTGTGTCAAAAATTTTGACTCTGGAATGGATGTGATGATGTGTCAGTATTATGTGTACTGGTTTGTTAGACAACTGGATGAGTGAGTGATAAATGAGTTGTACGTGCCAGGTGGTTGTTAAAGATACTTATTTCACATTGTCCAAAAGCGGGTCATGTGGCCTACACTGTCATAAGTTTCGTCATGACCAAAACCATCTGTTATCTGATCAACATGTTATTGCACTGTACGATGCTGGAAGTTATGTTTTTGCCAGAGTTTGTTTGTTTGTCTGTGTGTCAGCAAGAGAACTCAAAAAGTTATGGAAGGATTTTTCTGAAATTTTTAGGGAATGTCGGGAATGGCAAAAACTACAAGTGATTCAATTTTGGGTGTGATCCGGAAGGAATCCTGGATTCTGGATCACTTTGAAATTTGCGTTAACATTGCTTTAAATGGGGCATAAAGGAAACCGTTGCCAAACCGAATATGGTGATGCCACCTGGCAAACAACATGGCGTTGGCGGAGGTCTGCGGTCTCTGACTGCTTTTCTAGTTTAAATTTACTTAAAACTTTCCATGTGCTTTTGAAAGATAATAAAAATATGCACATTTTCATTTAAGCGTTATTTCTTGTTGTAAGGTTGTTGCTAATATATGGATATATGCATATGGAATTGTTTGCAGGAACTTATTTCTGGGAGCACATATTTGAGAGCACATTACAGAAACAGAGCGATGCCTGGAGCTATGGAGAAGTAGATTTGGGTAACATATTGCTCAGGTTTCTATTATTTAGTTGTTTGTTTTTTTATTAACATAATATTTTAATTTTTAAATGAAACCTATATTGGTAAGATGCTTACATTTAAAGTTTTGCTAGTTAGTTTCATTAAATCATTGCACTGACTGTAAAGTGGAAAGATAAAAGTTGGGTTATTGCAAGAAGTAAACCTACAAGTACAAGCAGATTATTTGTTCTTTGTTGAAATCAATATCAGTAGTTGAATTTTAAATTCCAGTCTCACTGTTAATTGACTGTAAACTCTGATGACAATATACATGTAATGTTTTATGTGATATGATAAGCATAATCTAAAAAAATTTTCATTATTTTACGTTACTCCTAATTACTGGTTATACTGCGTTATTTTTAGTGAACTTTTTAAAAATTTTATTTTAATGTCATTGGTACTGGTATTGGTTCAGTTACTACTGCACATACATTTGTTATGTGCTTGGTTTACTAAATGAATAAGTAAATAAATAAATGATATGCCTAAATATATTGTGTTTACACTGTCCTGTGAACAATGTATCTGTGTAAGCTTTACATTTTGTACAGATTTTACACAGGACCGGGAATTGCTCCACAGTCAGTTCCTGCCGATTCTTCCAATGTGGTCCTAATCCTGAACGGTAGGGAAGCATCAAAAGTGTCCACTGCACGTTGTTGGTTGGATTATGTCGTCAGTCGCTCTTCTCAGTTTGTGAATGTCGCTGTGATACTGCTGGGTAATGAGCAGTGCAATAATTCATGGCTGATGGAGTACATGGTGACGCATGGTGGACCAGTCAAGGCAGCTTTCATTGTGTATGATTCCCCCGATGTGGATAATGATGTCTTCTATCAGTGGCCACTTGGCGTTGCTACGTGAGTACTCACATAGGCTGCACCATGTAGCAGTTACATAGCACAAGTTATTTTGCTGTTTGTTTGTTTATTTGACTGGAATGTATGAATTATGAATCTCATGTGTGTGATTCCCATAAGTATTGCATACTTTGGCAACATCCACTTCTGTTATGCCTGAATCAATAGTTCCGTCATTCATTTATTAGTCCGCCCATAAGCGATGGCTTGCGGAAGCGGACTTAAGTTTTGCTGTGGTTTATTTTTTTTCTTTTTTTTCCCCTCGCGTAATCTCCGAGCTCCGTGGGCTGATCGCCGCGAAATTTTGCACAATGCTCCTAAGTATGTTCAATTTTATAATCCCGGGCCGAAATTTTGGGGGAGCTTCCCCAAAAAATTTTTAGGGGCCAAAAACATACAAAATTTGGCCCGATTTCGGTCGACTTCGAAGTTTGGCAGCCAATTTCTTTGGAACGAATGAAGATATTCAAAATCGGTGAGTTACTCGTTCGACACTGATTCCTCCCGCATTAGGCGAAACAAGTCCGGTGAAGTTCGGTCCAGTGACCTTGGAGATCTAGATGTGGAATTAAACCCACTGAAAGCACATTTTTCGGAAAACCATATTTCGGCCCCTAGGGGGTGCTGCGCCCCCAAATTTTTACACGCGCTAGAGAATCACCAAGTTTTACTAGCGCACCTCCCACCGGGGACGGGGCCCCCCTTACAACTTTTTTCAAAGGGGGTCAAAAATTGGCTTAAAATGCAATAAATTAGCGCTTATAACTTCGGAGTTAGCGGGTGTAGCCCGACAAAACTTTGGCATTTGATGTGGCTCTGGGTTGGGGTGTTAATGCAAGTACAAATTTTGGGGGCACCACCCCCCCTTAAAATTTGGGAGGGCAAAAACGTTCAAAAATCAGTGCGATTTACGACAACTTTCGAGTTTGAGCGCAAATGTGTCTGGAACCGATGAAGATAGCGACATAATCTAAACGGCGTTGACGAGAGCGATCCTTTCGGCGTTGAACAAAAAAAATTTTGTGAAATTCCGTCCACTACAAACAAAGTTATAAGCGCTAATGTTGACCTACCCTAAGTCGACAAAGCGCGTTCGGCGTATACCAATGCATTTGAGTTCGGGCCACGTGACTTTAATGTCGGGGAAATTTTACCTCCCCCCTTCTTTACTCCCCTCCTAATTTCCCCCAATCAGACTTAGGGCGCCGGGTGGACTCACGTTGGGCTTTGCTCCAAATTTCTAGTTTTTTTATAGGCACTAAATAGACTGATTACTTCTTTCATTTGATATTCTGTGTCTGAAGCTGTTAATTGTATTTTCATTAAGTTTAGTCATTTGCAAATACTGTAACTACTGAACTTTGGCCACCTATAGTTAATGTGGGATCATAAAACAGCAGTAGTTTGTTTCTCGAGAGTGCATAAATTTTTTTAAAAATCCTGTTGACAGTTTGTCATTCTGATCAAAGCAGTTACCAAGACTAGTGCCCTCTGAGGAATTTAGTCTTTGCAACAAATACATGGTACAAATTATTACCTTGTTATCTAACACATGTAGAAAATGTAGACATTATAATATTAGAATATTTTTGAACATTGAAAATGATCTTATGATACGAAGATAATTGAACAGATCTACATGTTAATTGAGGTGAGTTGTTCAGAATGTGGCATGAAATGTGCAGATATCGATCATTTCCTACCGTTACATTGCCACTGCATGAACTTGAAGCACAGCGCCAGTATATATGCAATTTCATCGGCACAGTTTATGAGAACTCTACACGACAGACACTTGTTGATATGCTGAAACAGTCAGGACTTGTCAACAGTGGGCGCTGTTTTCTCAAAATACGAACACAGTATGTCTATATACTCATGTTGTAGTTTTTATCAATTTATTTTCTATTGCTAAAGATTGTCCCTTGCTTTACTGTTTGAACAGATTTCTTTAAATATTTGAATAACTATTGCAGATGATATTTTCGACTTGCAATACAACAATACAATCATAAATTCGCATTATTAGTGATAAGAATGAATTAATTTTTACACCCAGCAGCAGCTACTGTTGTAGCGCATCTTAGCCATCGCAATTCTGTGTGTCTGTCTGTCTATCCGTCCGTCACATGGGTGGATCAGTCAAAAACGGTGCAAGTTAGGATCACCAAATCTTCACCATCAGCTGCCCGGTAGACTAGTTTTAGGAACTATAAAGCTTTTCCATAAATTTTTAGGGGGTCACCTCGAGCAAGGGCGCCAGATGAGAGGGGGATAGGAAAAATTTGCAATTTTAAGCCAATACAGCTGAGCGAGACCAGTCACATCGTCTGGCGCCCTCTGGCAAGTGTAAAAGAAGCATCATTGCTAGGTTTGCACTGGGCTTTCAAACATGCACCGCTGTTGCTCGTTCCCCTTTGCGTTAGCTGGGCTTTTCTTGTTTATTATTCATACTGATGTACACTGTCCCAAAAAAACATCCCCGGCATTTTTGACTGTAACTTGAAAACCAATGTGCAGTGTACTTGGTAATGTGCACTCAGTTGTTTTCACATTTTCTGTGACATATACTGGCATAGTAACTACAGTAGGAATGGTTTACGTCCGCCATTTTTACATGCGAGAGCTAGTAGCGTGTATTGGCTATGGTAATTCTGTCCATCTGTCCGTCCATCCATCTGTCCATCACGACCCTGTACCGTTTCAAGATCAGTTGAGATAGAGACTTCGGGTTTACACCATATGATAGCGTAGTGTCTAGTATTTCGTGACAAAATTTCATGCCACTGGGTGAAAGCAGTCCTCACGAACGAGGGGGCGAAAGAGGGGCACCCCTCCTAACAAGACGTTATTCTACCGCTATTGGCTCATTTAACGTGAAAATAGTTGCAGATAGGCACAGACATGCTGCTTATCATAACAAGCATTGGCCAGAAGCTTCTTAGAAGTGCCAACATCGATAACCTTCAATGACCTTGAACCCCCAAAATAGGTCGTTTTAGTGAATTTTTCGCAATTTTGGACTGCGACACATTTCAAGAGTGAATTGCGCCGAAATGGCTGGAGATAGACCAAGACATTCTGCATATGAAATTTTCAGCATTAAATGTAGATTTTAGCAGTCCAAGTCTGGACCTTCTATGTTCAAACAGGCCTGTGCACGCAGGTGTTAAAGAGGGGTACCCTTCTAAAAAGTGGTTATTTATCCGCTGTTGTTTTGTCTAGCGTGAAAATGGTTGCAGATAGGCACAAACATGCTGCTTATCATAACAAGCACTGGCGACGCACTTCTTAGGAATGTCAACATCAATGACCTTGAATCCTAAAAATGTTGATTTTATGTGATTTTTTTGGCAATTTTTGGCTGCAAAAAAGTGAATGGCAACGAAATGGATGGTGATAGACCAAGATTACCTGCGAACAGGAACTGCCATAGGCTCTCGCACATCTCATGAGCATTAGCTCAGATTTCTTGTTCAGATATGTTGCCAAAAAAGAATGCAGAAAATTAAGATTGGATTACTGGAAAGTGGAAATTGTATTTTGTGTCCGCATTTTGCAGCAATAAGTTTATTGTTATACTTATATAGTGGAAGTATTGAATGGCATTTAGTGACATAGTCCCAACAAACTTATAATTATCGCTGTTAAAGTGTTCATTGGAGTTTGTTTTGATGTTTTTAACCAAGTTTTCACGCACACACACACACAGTGTACTAAATGCTACAGCTGATGCTTTGCAGATGGCTGCCTCAGGAGACACAGCAGTCGATGAGTGAATATGTGAAAGTGTTGCGTAACAGTGACCTGACATTGAATCCTGCTGGGAAGAATGTTGAGTGCTATCGTGTATACGAGGCTCTGGCTCTCGGCTCAGTTCCAGTGATAGATGACGTTGCAAGCAGTGCGTCTTGTGACACAGCTGTTAGCGATGGTCACCGTGAGATGCTACGGCTGCTGAAGCAACATGAAGCACCTGTCATCTACGTGTCCGACTGGCATCAGCTGACTGACACACTGCAGCGTGAACAGCAAATATCAGCCGCTGACATCGTAGCACGGCGACGCAATGTCGTCCAGTGGTACCGAAAGTTTCGCAGGAAAATGCGCGATACATTTGTGCGAGTAATCATTCGAAAGTTCTTCCATCAATAGAACTGAGTTTGTTGTCTAATCAAGTATTATACAGTTGTTTTCATATTGATAGGTACCATAGAATGTATGGACATCTGTACTTGTTAAATACAGATCCCATGTTTTTTATCTATTTTGGTTTTGTAATATGATCATGCCGTGATTGCATACTGGTATGCAATGTTTATAAAGGCATCTTATATAAACAACCAGTATGTAGCCTAATCAGTGACATAGTCTTTATGCTTAGAGCCAACATCCAGATGCATGGACGGCTACTGTTAGGGTCCGCTATAGCTATAGCAAAGGCTTGCTATATTTAACCGTCTCAAATATTACATTAGCTTAATGACTCTATGTAGTGCACAGTTGAGATGGTTTTTCCATTACTTCACTTGGTTCTCAGTGAATTATTTTACCCTTTGTCTGCTATAGGCTAGCTAATATTAGCTACTAGGTATAGCACGCCATCACCTTGTGGACACCACAGAGCTGTAGAACAGTCTAATCTATTTTTGCAGTCAGTACCAGTGAAACAGGGTGCCCACAAACTTGGAATACTGAGGGTATAATGTGCAACCTGACAGGGATAAATTGTCACAAAATGACATAAAAATACGTTTGCAGCTTGGGCTGTCTCAGACCCTGCTGGGGAGCTTACACACACACAGTGCTCTCAGGGGATCTTGCCCACAGATTAGAATCGTTACAATTATTTTTTGTTGTAATAAACTATTCAGAAGTAATAGTTTTTGCAATCTTGGCAGCAGACAATTTGTAGTAGTATAAAAGTGTCATTCTACACTAGCTGTGGTTGTTGCGAGAATTTTGGTATATGGGTAGGGACCAACCGAATTCACGGAAAAAAATGCATGATTTCACGGCAGAATTTTAAAAATGTGTCAAATTTCACGGAAAATTCACGGAAAGAGTTTTGGAAATTCACGGGCCACACAGACGTTATTTCAAGGTGCTGTGCTAATGCAAAAGAACAAATTTCAGAACAACGAATATTTACTACACTAAGTCAAGACTCAAGACAGTCATGCCAAAGTGCGACACGTGGTAAACAGCAACATCCGTACAAAAGCTGCTGATAAAACTCTGGAATTGTCATAAATTAAACTAAAAGCGCTAAAATTCACGAAAAATCACGGATTTCACGGAAATCAACATTTTTCACGGAAGGAGGTCAATTTCATGGAAAATGTCACGGCCGTGAAATCGTGAATTAAGTTGGTCCCTAAATATGGGGCACAAGAGACACCGAAGGCATTGAGCGAGATGTGTTTTGTTGAGGATGCAGCCTATGTGCCAAGGGTGATGGGGTTAGGAGAGGCATAGAATTTTTGTTGTTTAAAGTTTTATGCAGAGATGATGCACTTTTCAAGATTTTTGTGCAAAAATTTTCACTTGGTTGTAAAAATGTATCCAGTCAATAATGCTCCTCCCCAGCTCTGAATCCACTAGTGGTAGGAGCAGTAGTTGCTGTAGTACCGAGGTATTTGTACAAATTAGAGCTGTCAAATTAACACCTTAATTAATGCATTAATAAATTAATGCGCGTTAAGAAAGTTAATGCACTTACGTAAATTTATGTTAATTTACTAAATTCGGTGAAGCAAAAGTTCCAATTTATTCCGTTAAAGTGTGGTTATTCGACAATTGAATAAATTCAAGTAACTAAACTTTAGTTGCCGTTCTAGTGCAAGGGGAACATTTTCAAATTTGGGGTTGAACGGACGGTGGGGCGGGGTAGGAAAATGTGTTTTTAATGGAAAACTGGTCAAATCTCGGAAACGGTAAGAGCTAGGGCCAAAGTTACCGTTAATCACTAAAAAATAGAAAGCACCATACGCCCTGTCGGATGAGATGTAAATCATTGACCTTGTATGACCTTTAAGGTCACTGACAACCAGTACGGTCAGCTATCTTAGCGACAGCTGGCCTCCTTGTTCTTTCCAGATATGGTGCCTTATGTAATAGTACAGTCTTCATTTCAACTATTGGCTGCATTCAATAGATATCTCCCATTTTCCTGTATGTCTGTTAAGCAATGACAACATTATGATGAAAGCAAAGCAAGTTTTCGCCAAAGTTAACTGAAGCATACTACTGAAATTATCACCAAGGTCACCAGCAGATTATTAAACAATGACCACTAAATGACTATAAAATGCCTAAGAAAATCCACAAACACATACTGCAAACACTAGAAGCCATTTGAAGTTTAACAATTCAGAAATTTGTTGTCATGTGGGCTTCTGTACAGTCACATTCACTGTAACATTTTTTTCAGGGGAGCTCACAATGTTGGCAGAGATACCATTATAATCTAGAAAATTTCTTCTGCTTTCACCACTGGTACAAAGCAGTGCTGAAATATAGAAATCATATATCCCCTTCAGGCCCTTTGAGAAAAAGTGCTAGTGGAACATGAAAACAGGTTCTTGGAGCAACTTAGGCCATTATCAGGTGAGTAGAATAGAAAACTATTTACAAAGTTCAAATGCTAAGATAAACGATAGATAAAAATAACACCAGATATCAGCCAACATGGCTGGCTGCACCCCGTCTTGATAGCACAGTCCTCCCTAGTGAACAAAATAGTGCCTCACAAAATGTAAAACACATGAACTTGCATTATAAAGTGACATTAAAGTCAAAACACAAAATTCAAGTATGATCAAATACAACAATATTGCATAATTAGCCTCCAATAGGACTGCCGTCACACCAGTCAACTTTTCCATACTTGACTCACAACACTGCATAGTCTTAAAACAGCAAGTTCAAAGTCACGTAACACAGGAACTGGGCCAAGTATAAAAAAAACTGGCCGGATCAAGGTCATACACTGTGCCATAGTATGAGAACCAGTAGTAAGCTTCCAGCACTCGCTGTGTATGATGGAGGAGAGAGACTTTGAAAATGGAAGAATTTCTAACTAACTTTGAATACAGAGCTGGGGGGGCTCACGTATGCTCAGGGGCCTCATGCTAGGTGTGAAAAAAATTTTCTAGTGTTTAAAAAAATATATGCAAAATATAAAATGAATAAACATGTGGAAGGTTTACCCAAGGTGGACAAGTCTATTACTTTTCATTACTGTACAGTAATCTGCGATGTATTGCAGCCTGTAGACGTAATTTTTTGGAAAAGACAACACAAATTGTATCTGATTTTTTGCATTTCAAATTTGTTTAAAAGTGGGCAAATTTGCGACTTTCAGTGAACGTCCAAAAGCCGAAAGTGTTTCAGCTTCAGGGAGGCCCCTGACCCCCACATCAGGGGCTCTGCCTCTGGACCCTGCCTCACACTTGTATTTGGGGGGCCTCCAACTGTCTAATGCTGGCACTGTTTGTAGGTCTTGTGATCTTGACTTTGAATCGCATTCGGGTCATACGGCATAGTGTTCTGTAACACTCAACATCTGACCTTTACCTACAGTGACCTATGCAGCAAATTTCATTCATATCCGAAACGTCCAATGTGGATGGACATCAAATGAAGACCGGCTTTATGAGGTCAAGTCTTAAACAGCAGACCTAAAATACAGCAATGACTGTGATCAAATCAACCTGTAATCTCTGTTCTCTATGTGGAAGTGACTTGACATTAATCAGATCAAAAGTTATTAACACAGAAACTGTAGTCAACAATAACTACTATAAATGTACATAACATCAGTTTATACACTTGTTAACGGCGACATGCAATGACTGACACATTGACAACAGCAAAAATCATAAAAAGGTGATATCACTCACCGTCATATCGCCTAACTGTCAAGGTGCTGTTGAATAATATTACCTTTTATGATTTTTGCTGTTTTCGATGCGTCAGGGATTGCATGTTGCCATTAACAAGTGTATAAACTGATGTTCTGTACATTTATATTTGCTGTTTTATTACAAAAGTAATGTTTTTCCTGTTGGTGGTCAATTATAATCCATCCGTCTTCCACGGCCATGAAGATACAGAAGCTTACATATTTCATGGTAGCAACCTTGACCTTTCGGGGTCACGTGATGTCATCGGTCACGTGACCACTGGACTCGGCATATGTGGTTTCCTATTGGTGATCCAATGTAACCATGCACTTAAAGGTTCATGGCCACGGTCAAACTCACTTGTAAAATAAAGACCTCATTTACACATTTCACCTTGCCTGCATCATTTACATAGCTCCTCAATTTCAAATGTAACTTTCTTAGTGTTGACAAAATGCTGCAGTGCCGATATTACTGTCAAAATTCTCAGAAAATTGTGCTCTTTGAGGAAAATGGTAAGTTAATTTTGGTGACCATGGACCTTTAAGTTGCATGGTTATGGAGATACGGGGATGATTTTAAGGCCACGACCTTGAGCTTTTGGGGTCATGTGACGTCATCAGTCATATGTCGGGCAGTATGACCCGTAGGTGCATCAACAAAAAAAGATATATTTCATACCAGAAACATTTTCGTTATATTTCACCCATTTGCTGAGAAGCCCCCAATGCATGGATTTGCATGAAATTTTGCACAGGGGGTCGTCTCGTGAATGTAATCACCTGTTTCAAATTTTGCATCGATCGGTTGTGAGGTCTTAGATCTGCAAGGGGTCAAATTTTGCCATTCTCCATTGACTTAGCTGGTCACTATTAACACAGGGCTGCACTACCGCACGTCTGTGACATAGCAGAATCACATAATAATATATCTGCAATGTACACAAAAGCTACAAAGCATCATTGGCTATTTAGATTTCTCATCAACAAATAACTTTCATCCACCAATGACAAAACAAAACACTTTACACAAAAGACAATACTGCAACAATGTAAATTCCTTTTCAGACCCAGCATACAATATTGCATTACAGCACAAACCTACAAGAAACTGTACTGAATAAAAGATAAAACAACAAACAAATACATAATTAAAAACTAGAATACAGTCTAACTTTCACTTGTCTATCTAGTCAAAAGCCAATCAACCAGGCTTTCAATAAATTCACACGAATCAGGCCTTCTAATGGTGACTAGTTAGATGACTTCTGGGTCTGTGACAAAATCTTTGAACTACTGCTTTTATCTGCGAATAAGGCTTTTGACTGGACAAAGAAGCGGAAATTGAACCTAACCTATGTTAAAAACAGAAAAAATTGCGATGGCTAAGACGTGCTACAGCAGTAGCTGCTGTTACGCGTAAAAACCGTAAAAAACATCTGAAGACAAGTAGTAGCATAGTAGCATACAGTAGATAAACCATATATATACACTGTACACACTGTATACAGTCGTGCGATAACATCTCGCTAAGACCAGTCAATAACAGTGTGTCTCTTTCACCAATGTGGACCACGGATACGCCGTGCTAGCTGAATATCCTTTGGCTGTAGCGTCACTCGTTTTGCGTGAATGGCACAAAGGTTGGCATCTTCGAATAGGTAAACAAGGTATGCTTCTGCTGCCTACAACATGTTGTTACAACAACAAAACCACATACAGATAGATCCGCCCTTGCAATTTACAGTCACAACCATAAATCACTGAGGGAGTTGAAAATTCCACAAGCTATCCAAAATGATTATCATCAATGACTTTTCTACCATAATATATGCTCCCACAATAACGTGTTCAGCTACATATCTTCATGTGGTGTTGAAGTTGCAAAAGTTGGTTAAAACAAGAAACTGTACCTCGAGGAAAATCATCAATCAGCTGTATAGAGCCCAGAGACTGAACATTATACAAAAACTTCATACAAAAATTCATATTTATCGCTCTAATTAATCCTGCCTACAAACTGAGCCAATAACTGCCTTGATTATGAATAAGAATACTTAGTAAAACTGCTACATTTGCGGTAGATGTGCAGTACACTGTATTTTTGGCACAATGCAATACAAAACATATACCATAAGACCTATCATAGTACAGTGAAATAAAAATTCAAACAGACTTAACATGGAAACAATTCAGAAGTAGGATGCCTTGCCTAGTCACAACAGTAATCAAACCTGTGTCAGCTAATTTTAACTCCACTGCATAACCATTGTCAATGTCACTCAACATAAGTAATAATTAGTTAAGACTACATATTCAAAGTACAATACACCAATGATAGTGAATATGAACTACAACAATGTAATGTCATAAGACACAGTTAGTCTTTTGCATAGAACTAATTCACAAGTACTACAATTGACAACTTAAGGACACACTACCTCTTGCAGTGCTGCGATGGCTAATGCCTGCCAACGAAGATCAGGAAGTCCGAAAACTGTTGCAGCCACTTCTTTTACCTGGAAATGATTTTTAAACGGTACAATATAGTACGGCCATGTACATGGCTGCAAGGACTGCTATGGTGCAAAGCAAATTAAGTGATCTATTGCTATAAAATTGTGAAAACGGTAAATACCTTATTACACGTCCTTCAGTATGGTTGCATACCTCCTACTTTTCAACGTACTATGTACAGTAAGCAGTAAGCATCTAAATCAATGAACAACTGTCATCAACAGCAACATGATATCTTTACTACACTGTCCCAGTAATGTAAGTACTAAATGAAAGTTTCAAAACATTTCATACATGCTGTAATGGGTACTGGTACTTGACACGTGGGTTCCACCATTCGGACACCACCGTTTGGGCAGCATGCTTTGTGACTGGCATGTTACTGCAATGAATTTGCATATCAGTGGAGTTAAAATCGTAATCATAAGCAAGTCTGCAAATATGATTGTTATTGGTTGCACTTAGCAGTCACTGTTGTTGTCATTCATCGTCATGCATTTTCATCATGCTTCGCGTTGTGCATCACCTCTCCATCGATGTCTTGCATCTTTGTCATTGTTGTCGTGTTTCTTTGTCCTGCATCATCATGCGTCATCCTTGTACGTTGCACAAAATTATCGCACGTTGTCTTCGTGCATCGTCATCCCACTTTGTGTTGTTGTTGCACTTAGTCGTGTGTTGTCGCACGTCGTTGTCACGCTTCGCATTGTCATCATCTTGCGTTGCCATTGAGCTGTCATTCATCATCATATATTATCATTGTCATCCTCTAGTGACAAAGCAGACCATTGTCTTTGAGTAAATGCTAGAGTGAATTTGGCCTAACTTGCATACATGTGAATTATGCATTATATGCTGTCTATACCATGCTAATAATTTTCGAACCCTACTAACGGCGGTGTCATGGCTTGGCGATCAAATGTCCAGCATGCAAACTGCAGCACCCACATGTCCCTGTGCCCAAACAATGAGTGCCCAAACAGTGGCACCCAAATGGCGGTGCTCAAACAGTAACACCTAAATGTCCTGCTTCGTACTGTAATATGTACGAAATTTATTGAAACTTATGTAAAAAGTAATCAAAAGCAAATTATATGTTTGTACATGATTCTAAGCTTTTTTATAACAAAAATTTTACACATACATTTTAGCCACTCACCAGTCGAGCAAATGGCAACTTTCGTAGCAGTAAATGTGTTGATTTCTGATAACGACGTATCTCCATAAGTGCACGTGTGCCAGGTCTGTATCGTCGCCCTACAGCATCCATTCCATAACATGTCATTTGTCAATGATGAAGCATTACACTAAGTTTATTTAATCACATCTGATGCAAATGTGGTTGGTCTGTCATATACCACACTGAAGAATGCTTCATCTAAAAGATTTATCCCATTAGTACTTAACATTTAATACCAGTGTGGTTGGTGTGTATTTCTTTTCTCAGAAAAGAAGTGTTCTTCTTCTTCGGCGTATAGTCAAACTTCAACAAGTTCAAGACTCCTGACCAGTATTGCTGGTATGCTTTTCAGGCAGCCAAGAAAAGACAACAGTAAGATGACGTAAAATGATTCGCAATTGCTGTAAAACGATCTAACACCACCCCGTGTAACTGGCCGTCCCTGCCATCTCCACACGTCCCCAAATAGAGTGTCAACAGAAACTTGAGATCGCTCACGCATGGACTGATCTGCAGCATCACGGCTAGCTCTTGGCGGTTCACAAGTAACCCTAGCCCGTGATCGCCGTCTTTGGCGTCCTCCCCTCCCTGTGCCGGCAGTCGGACGCATATCAAGTATTTTGCCGACTTATAAATTATTACTTAGAACATCGTCAAGTAAACAAAGAATTCGAAATTTCTACATCCGGCGCCACGACAAAAAAGTTGAGCCAACAAGTATGCAAAAAAAGTATGTGAGTATCGGTAGTCCGGTACACAATAACTTCAAACTTTAGTCTTTAAAAGTTGTAAACACGCGAATTAAACGATAGTTAACAAAAATTTATTGTACTATAAAAATTGTGTGCATCAAGTTCAACACCGCATGGATCACATTGATCGGATTCGGATCGGAGTCGGACGCAGACCATCGTGCAGAAAAAAGGATTGTATGTTCGTATTCCGCTGGCAGTCCGCGACTCCGCGTACGTACTGAACAGGCTAAGTCTACAATTTTTTTCACCGAATTCATCGAAGCCACCAGAATTACTGGTGGCCTAAGTAAGCACAGGCCGAAGCCGTATAACGCTTACTATCCTAATAACTAACTTTAACTATGCGTTTCCGGTTGCAGTTTTCGTTTCAAACAATTTTGAAATTCATTTATTGTATTACTGGTTACACACACGTCAGACAGCGCATTCCAGTGATCAATTACTTTGTTGCTAAATACATACTTTCTCAAATCTAATCTACTGCGTTTTTATATAGTTTCTTGGAATGACCTCTTCTTTGACCTTTATCATATGTAAAAAATAAATCTGATTGCAAATTATAACAACCATTAATAATTTTAAATTTATGATAATTTTAAATTTATAAAATACTGTAGTTAACCGTACGCTTGCTGGAAAAATGGTCTGAAAAACTAGTTTTTTTTAGGTTTTTAAAAAGCCTAAAACTTCAAAAGTCCACTTAATTTTTTTAGCCTTTTGTTGTTAAATTTATTACATTGTCATAAACACTACACCATAATATTAATGCATAGCGAGTACACTATCTATAATGTCAGGTGGCGACTGCGATTTTTCGTTTTCACCGGTCAAGTAATTAACCTACGTGGCTGCAGTTTGCCCGTTGCCGATCAAATAGTCACCGCAATCTTTAAAACTTCAAAAACCTAAAACCTATTTTAGTGGTTAGTGTCAACTCGTAACTTTCAGGTTGCGGTTCGATTTTCACTGCCGTCATTTGCAAGCAACCTTGAGCAATTAAGTTGCTAACCTACTATGTGCTTAGGTCAACTCAGCCTCCTACCCTCCGTTGGTCAGGAAATGAGTAGTAGCTTATAGGCTACGAGGTGAAGGCTAATGTGGCTGCTTGGGGCGATGGTATGTCAACATATGGATGGTATGTCTGCTTGTTGCAAATAGCAGGCCCAATTGTTCGTTGACGCGGGCAATGGATGGCCGCATAGTGCGCTGTTGTATCATTAGCTCATGCCAATCAGCTGCCACTTCCAAGATTGTAAAGCGCTTCTGGTCTTGAGTTCGTCTCATGTAAGAAGCGCTATAGCAAGTAGTGGACTTTACCTTTTTTTTTGGTTATGCATTTTGCTAAACAAGACAAAAATGAAGCATGCTTTCCGAAGTAAGTTGGCACATACTAGAAGAATACACCCCAGTGTTTGAATTGTGAAAAATTGTAGGTTGGACTTTTCAACAGTCGGAGATCGACCAAAATTAAACGAATATGTTATGTTATGTTATGTTAATTGTACATAGCTGACCTCCCCTAGTACATAATTTGACAGTGTATTAGGAGGGATTAAAAAAACAGTTGGGGGCCCGGGCAATTCAAACACCGATACACTCGTTACGAAACTGGATCACGTCAGTCGGACCACTGGGTCCGCAGCCGCAAAAAAATTTGCGGATCTTCGTCCGCAAGCGGACGCGTCCGCAGTCCGCACATCAGCTGTGCTCGGTTTCATCAATCGTCTGCTCCGGAAAACTGCCGACCAATGAGTGACGGGTTGAGCGGTCACGTGATTCAGCAGCTGGTTCGAGCCACGGAGGTTGTGGTCGTAGGTGATCAAGTCGACGTTTTTCTGTATTTGGTTAGCTATATTAGTTATACTATGGGTGATGGCGAACCATTAATTGTGGACTTTGACAGCTTTTCGAAAGGCATGTCGTTTTACTCGCCGGAGCATCCGCAGAAAGGGTTACGTGTGCCGGCTTCTCGTCAACAGCTGGACCATTCACATTCGGGGGCGGCGACCGACACTGGTGAACAGCTGTACTCGTCTGCCGAATTGTCGGCTGCGGAACAGATGGATAAGTTGTCGTCTAAAACTTCGTTGGAGAAGACCATACTAACTGATATGGCCGAGACCAAGTCAGAACTGCAGAACGGTATTCATGGAAGTAAAGAAAATGGTTCCAGTGACGCCGGAATCGAGTCGCTAATGACATCTCTAGGTCAGCTAGCTCTAGCCCAAAGTGGTGCCATGAATGTTGGACGCAGTGCTTCATGGGATGAGCAGACGTTGTCATCGGCCATGTACCATCTTCTTGCACAGTCTGGCAGTGGGTTTGTTGACGGGGATGTTTCAGTTCAGCAGCGAGGTACCGGTACCACAGCTGGAAATATGTCATCACATCAGCTGGCTCTTGGCAGTGTACCACTGGTTGCACCTGCACCGCATAGTAATGCAGAACCATATCCGTCATGGAATGATAGCAGTGTACCTATGCATGGTTCATGGGCCAGACATAATGGGCATTATAGTGGTTCCGGGCTTTCTAACCAACGTCGAGCAGTGACGTACATTCCATCTGCAGATCTGTCTATGATTGTGCCAAAGCTTCGCCAAAACTCACCATTTCCGAAGTCATTACAGCACTTGGTTGCTACCAGCAAAGCAAATTCTGGTTGTACCAACACCGTTAACAGTGGCAGCAGTTTTAACTTGCATCAGGTAACCATGATATTGCAGTGAATGCATGCAGAGCCACGGTTCCCTGTCAGAACCTGGACTGTCTAAACTAGCCCACTACAAGAACCCTAACCCCAATCCTTACCTAACCCTATCCCTATTCGTAATCCTATTTCTAACTCTCATCCCTAATCCTATCCCTAACCTTAATTCCTAACCCTAACCCTATCCTTAACCTTATTTTTTAAACCTAAGCCTATATCACTGTGTCTAGGTTTTGTTATTCTCGGTTTTGTCGGTTCTGGTTTTGTGAGGACACCCAGTGTGTACAGAGCTACAAAGATTGGTTATGGCTGGTGTGACATTATTGTGGTTTATTCAGTTCATTATGCAGCAAAAATGAAGGTTTTTGGTTAGATTTGTGGTTAGCAATTTAGGGATAGATTTAGATGTAGGTATACAATGAGAGATTTACAATGAGAGTTTATAGTCACTGTCTCTATAGCTACCGTATGTGAATAGTATTGGAAGCGGCTCTGGATGGTGGGTATGGAGCAGCTCTGCATGCAGCACTTGCCATTCATAATAGTTGTTGTGTGCTTCAGTAAGCACACATAATGCAGTTTTGTTTGAGTTGTACAGTCTGGTAGTCATATGTTTAAATCTAGGCATTTGTTTGTTTTAGGATCCTACAGCGAGATATGATGCTTTGCGGTTTCTTGCTGGTGATACAGCTCTTCCTGGTGCTAGCCGCACGCCTGAAGTACAGCAGTATTTAGGTGAGGATGTTATGTTTCTTAGGACATTGAACTTCATACTATATACATGTATAGGTTAGTGGCATGGCATAATGTTGTGTTACATCAACAAAGTTACTTTATTCGAAGCTCATTTAGTACCTGGAAGGATGACTGCGGGCAGGTAACAATCTTAGGATATAACCAGTGCTAGTAACCTGCATGAGATCGTAAAATGAGTATCAGGTTTTGGGCTGAGTATTAATAAATGCTATAAATGCTATAAAGAAACTGAATAACAGGAAGTCACCAGGAGCAGATGGTATCCCAGTGGAGCTTTACAAACGTGGTGGTACAGGCATGATAGATGTCATTCACCAACTTTGCCTAGAGGTTTGGGAAACTGAGGAATGGCCAGTTGACTGGACAAAATCAGTATTCATTCCACTGCCAAAGAAGGGAGATCTGTCAATCTGTAGCAACTACAAGACTATATCATTGGTATCACATGCAAGTAAAATTCTTCTGTCAGTTATTATGGCCAGGATCAAAAATCCGGTGAACAGAGTGATTCCTGATGTGCAAGCCAGATTCAGAGCAGGACGTGGAACAAGAGATCAGATAGTGAATCTGAGGCTTATCAGCGAGAAAGCAAGGGAATTTGGCCAACCTCTTTTCATGTGCTTCATAGACTACAAGATGGCATTTGATATGGTGTCACACAATCAACTATGGATCAGCATGATTGAGATGGGTTTCCCACTCCACATAATCGACCGGATTCGAAATCTGTACAGGTAACAGCAGTTAGCGGTCAGATCAGCAGCAGGGATGACAGAATGGTTCAAGATAGGGAGAGGTGTGAGACAAGGCTGCATACTGTCACCTTGGTTATTTAATCTGTAGGCGGAAGCAGCCATGAGGGAAGCTTTGGATGCCTACAATAAAGGGTTTCAGATAGGAGGCAGAGTGATCAACAATCTGCGATATGCAGATGATGTGGTACTCATCGCCACTTTACTCGAAGATCTGCAGGAATTTGTAGACCAGGTAAGAGCCTCCAGTGAAAAAGTTGGACTACTGATTAACACTGATAAAACAAAAGTGATGGCATGTGGGAATAATGGAATGAGCACAAGGATCAACCTAAGTGGAGAAGTCCTGAAAGAAGTAGAATCATTTGTGTATTTGGGCTCAATTTTCACCAGTGATGGCAACTCTACACAAGACATTAGAAAGAGGTTGGCAGTGGGAAGATCGGCAATGCAGTCACTATCTTCAGTATGGAAAAGCAAAGATATTTCTGCAAACACAACAGTCAGGTTACTAAAAGCATTGGTCTGGTCGATAGCAATTTATGGGAGTGAAGGCTGGACCCTTCGCAGCAAAGAAGAGAAATATATCGAAGCTTTTTGAAATGTGGTGCTATCGGAGGCTATTAAGGATTCTGTGGACGCAACACAAGACGAATGAATGGATTCTGTGCAAATTAAAGGTTGACAGAGAACATCTGGACCGTGTGAAGTCATTGAAATTGGGATTTTATGGCCATACTGCACAGAAATACGAAAGTCCCGAAAAGCAAATGGATCAAGGATGCGTACCAGGTTACAGAAATCGTGGTTGACAACACCGACGTTGGACAGATGACATCACGAAATGGACTGGGATGAAGACCAATGAAGTGGCTGCAGTATCGGAAGATAGTGATTGTTGCAGAGGGATATCACGCGCCGCCAACCCTTCTTACAGAGGAAGTCACTGAACGACGACGACTAATGAATGACGATGGTTAATAGTGAAATAGTCAACAAGATGCATTTTAAAGAGGTCTATGGCTCAAGCTGATAAGCTTGGTCCAAAGATCATGCAACATCTGTCAGTCAGATAAACCGGATGAACTCCTTCAGTGGCTGTGCCATGATGACAACACGTAAGAAGTATGAATTGTGATAATGAACCATTACTGATTCACACTGTAGTATCTTTTGATAAATGAAATTGGAGAGTGACTGAATGTATTACCCTGTGGGTAATAATAAGCATGACATTTGCTCTTGGGATAACTTTTGTGAGCGTAATTATTCTTTCACTTGTTGCAATGTTGCATTGAGAAATGATCTGAAAACTTTGTACTGTGCCATATTTGTAGCAGCTAGAATGGGAAGTCAGGCTCATTTTAACTATAATCTACATCAGTCAAATGGTGCTGAAGGCAAAATGCCGCGCAGAGGCATGTGTTCTTTGTGTTGTGTTATTGGTTTCTGCTTGTATTTAAAACTGTAATAGTATGTATACTATGAATGAAGTTTGTATATGCAGAAGTAAATTCTGTTTGACTAGAGATCTGATATTATGTGCTATAGTATTGTAAAAAAACGAGCTTGATAATAGAATGAGACAATGAGTAGATTTGATTACTTTTTACAATAGGGCCCTGGACCTGTGTATGGCATTTGTAGTTTCATGGTGCTGTAACACTGCAAAGTCTGCAACACTGTTTTTAATTTATGAAGACCGAATTTTCAAACAGTTAACAGTTGTGTATAATCTGACGTCAAGCAAGCTGGTATTTTGTTATCAGTGGTAATTAATAGCCATACTTTCTGTTGCGTAATCAGTAATAAGTTGTGCATCTTTTGATTTTAGAGAAGTCCCCTTTTGGAGTGTTTGGAGAAATGTTGTCAGCTGTCAGCAGCAACAGCTCACTTGACCAGACTGTTCCTAACCTGTCTTCACCATCTCAGCTGTCACCTGCTCCCCATCTGACTCAGGCACAGCTGGGTGAACATTTCTCACGAAAGGTGTTTGTTGGTGGCTTACCACCTGACATAGATGAAGGTACATCTGTTGTATTTGTTTTTGCTCCATTATCATTTGTAACAATGGGTTATTAGTGTGTTATTTTATTCCCAGTGTGTTTTGCTGGTTATTTTCATGTTTATTCTTTAAGCTACTGTGTGTGTTACTTTGTCATCATGTTATGTCCATTCAGCTGGTGGTCCCCTAAATCTCTCTAAGGTAAATTAGAGACTCCTGTGGATCGATTTTTAACACCTGTTTTTTGTCACCTAAGTAGCATATTACTGAAGGTAACTGTTGTATTAGTATTATAGTTGTTGATGTTATCATTATATGTTGTGGTTGTCTGCATTTATTGATATATTGCATGTATGGCATGCACGATGTCTCTGCGCAGTTGCGCTTTTAAGAAAATCAGTCTACACTATGTCCTGTATAGGCAAAGTAATGACGAGATTTTCCAGTAGCTGTAGCTCTGTAAGCTATAGTGTATATGCAGTTAGCAGGAGGTACGTCAAAGAAAAAATTCACAGCAATCAGTGTTATGCTGTTAACTATGGTATTATGTTGTTTATGGTCTGATAGTGCAATGCATGTGTACAGTTATTCTGTGTACTGTTTTTGCATGGCCAGTGAATAGTGAAAAATTTAATTATCTCCACCATTCGACCACCAATGAAACAAAGTGAATTGGAGGAGATTATGAGATTGGTCGTTCTGTCCCTTGTCTGTCTGTCTGTGTACACGAATTGGTGGAGATATGCACTCTAATGAGTGCCTTCTAGTTCTGTTATTTTTCAGATGAAATAACAGTGGCTTTTCGTCGTTTTGGTCCGCTGGTAGTTGATTGGCCTCATAAAGCTGAAAGCAAGTCATACTTTCCTCCTAAAGGTATGTCTTACATTATTATTGGTATTTTCTGTATGTAAACTAACAGTTGAGTAATTTCGTGTAAATGTAAACAGTAAATGTATTCATTGAATTCGTCACTTTCATTTCGGTAACATGTTGGAAGAGAGCAGGCATTTATGTTGATAGTTTGAATTATTTTTTCAGTAAGTGTTATTGATGTGTTGGTGTCGATGGCTTGTGTAAAGATTTTTAGGGGCTAGATTGGAATGCAATGATATAATGCCATGAGCATTGAGCACAACAAATCATGATAATGCCCAGCAGTCATGTGCTGTAACTAGTAACTAGTCAAGTTAAGCGCACCATCCATCTTAGATAGCCAGATAATTACTAAGTATTGATGAGGTTTATGAAATATTAAGGATCTTTTTAACTCAGTAACTTTTGTAAAATGCAAATGGTTAGTCGATAATGCACAATCGTGCGAGGTAGAGGTATGTGAGATGTAATTTCATAGGAATTAGTCACACTTGGTATTGTGTGAGTTTGTTTTGTGTTTGATAGGATACTGTTTTCTGCTGTTCCAAGATGAGCTTTCAGTGCAGGCGTTGACTGAGGCTTCCATTGTAGAAGATGGTAAGATGTACTGGTGCGTTACCAGCCCAACAATGAAAGACAAGCTGGTATGCAATGGTTGTCTCATGTAACTAACACTGTCTGTCTGTCTTCTGCCTGAAAAGGTCATCCCCGAAATGACCTATACTGTGTCGGGCAGGACGTTAAACCCTACTCATTCATTCATTCATGTGTTTCTTAATGTTATTCTGTCTGCAGTAACTGTGAAATGTGTTTTTTGTTGGCCATTCAATGTTTTCTTGTGCATGTTGTATTACATATCTCAGTTTCATTTATACCCTGCTTGATTTATAGACATTATTATTTCTGTTTGTTTAGTATGTTATTAGGTAGAACATGATATAGTAATAAACTAGGTATCGGAGTAACAGCATTAATCACTCTATTGCAGACTATTTAACCAACCACGATTTGTGATCTATACATTTGTATGTATGGTATCTAGTTATGTGAAGTGTCTGTGTCATGTGAAATAACAGTTCTCGTAACTCTCATCTTTATGTATTACAGTGCATTATTTCTGGTTGCTGCAGCACAGTATAAAAGGATGAATTGTATATTGAAAAAAAGTATTGTATATTGTTGTGACTCTGTTGGGAGGCAGATTTGAGATTTTTTGCAAAATGCTGATTGGAAGGCTTAGTATTAAGACTTATGCTATTCTGTGCAACAGGTTCAGATCAGGCCGTGGAACTTAGCTGATTCGGACTTTGTTATGGATGGATCCCAGCCACTTGATCCACGAAAGACCATATTTGTGGGCGGAGTTCCTAGACCACTGCGAGCTGGTACGTTATGTGTGAGTGCATTGTTGATGCTTGCTTCCAGTGTTTTATTGAGTGTGTGTTTCATTTGTTAAATTTATCATAAGAGCATCATTGAGTGAGTTCATGTTTCATTGAGAAGTAGGATTATCTTTTTTCTAATCAACATCCGCTTAATCTGACATCTGCTAAAAACTGAATCCGATTAACTTACTTCTTATCCATAGATAACAGCTTAACAGCTTCCCCCGCAGGAAACTGGACGAGACCACTGGGACGTCCTCGTATTACATGGATGAAAACCATTCAGCAGGATCTGAAATCCAGCGACCTCAATATGGACGACGCAGTTGACTTGGCT
>Ga0209367_1001990_pt1 | contig 26317 bp, 17 predicted proteins | sample WorMetLIZISLAND2_FD_187412 | JGI IMG/M metagenome (GOLD analysis project Ga0209367, IMG submission 187412) | Marine gutless worms symbiont microbial communities from Max Planck institute for Marine Microbiology, Germany - Olavius geniculatus... ... | reverse complement strand
CAGTTCTTTTTAGTTTATGTGCTAGATTAAACTGACAGTGTGTTTGTCAGTTTTTGAGTGCAAATTTTTCATTGTATTGTATTGTATTGTATTGTCGATATCTCCATCCGTTCCAGAAATATTCGCGTTTAATGTTGAAAGTTGTCCTAAATCACGCCGAATTTTGGACGTTTTTCGCTATTCCAAATTTTAAGGGGGCGGTTCCCCCCTCTCCCCCAAAAATGTACGCACGTTATCAGCCCCACTTAGCACTGCATCACGTGGCAAAATTTCATTAGGCTGTTCCATTTGGCTTTAAAGTTATAGTGGCCAATTTGCTACAATTAAGGCCCATTTTTGATCTTTCCCCTTTTTGAAAAAATGGTAAGAGGGGCCCCCGTCCCCGGTGAGGGTGCGTTAGTAAGACTTGGTCATTCTCTAGCGCGTGCACCTCCTAGGGGCCAAAATATGGTCTTCCGAAAAATGCGCTTTGGGTGGGTACAATTCCACATCGAGATCTCCAAGGTTACTCTACCAAACTTTACCGAACTTCTTTCGTTTAACGCGGGAGGATTCGCTGTCGATCGAGTAACTGGCCGATTTTGAATATCTTCAATCGTTTCGGAGATATTCGTTGCCGAACTTTGAAGTCGACCAAAATTGGGTCAAATTTTGCATGTTTATGGCCCCTAAAAATTTTTTGGGGAGGCACCCCCAAAATTTCGGACCGGGATTATAAAATCGAACATACTTCCGAGCATCGTGCAAAATTTCGCGGCGGTCGGTCCACGGAGCTCGGAGATTACGCGAGGGAAAAAATAAATTTTAGCAAAACGCAAGCCCTCCCGAAAACTATCGTTTCTGGGCGGACTAATAAAATAATGTGAATAACGTTAGGCTTGAAATAAGCACTCTATTTAGGCTGCAGTTCTTGCAGCACCTGCAAATGCTGTTTTTCCGTAAGTCGCGCACATAGGCACTGAGCGGAATATTAGCCAATCAGCAAGCCCCGTACGCTTGTACTTCTCCGTGTAAACATGGCGTCATGTAGTTTTACTTGTTGGCTGTACTTTTCAGTTCGTAAATGAATATGACAGTAGTTTGCCGAACTGACACTTAAGCGACGCTTAAGCTCACGGTCGGTATATGTGTGCGGTATTTGCAGGCGGTCAGCTGTTACATTAAAGTAAGGCTCGACAGCAAATACGGGACAGAACTGATGCGTCCTTGCTCCTTGTACATGTATAAACTTACTGCAAAATGAGATAATACTTAATCAGTACTGATTACATTATTAATGCTTGTAACACTTTCATTATCACACAATATCAGTGTCCGATCACGTGGTTTTGATTTGTTTTATAGGCAATCATGGATCGTAGAAGAGAGATACAGAAGAAATCGCCGCCTGGTTCGTCTGGTAGGACATCGGAGTTTGGTATCAACGTACCTTGTTTTCCTTCACCGATGTTTTCATCGCATTCTCACATGCGTCACGTGCTTCCACAGATCCCAACGCGAGCCGGTCACCCGAGGATGGCAGTGAGCAAGGCTAGCACGAAAGATCCTTTCCTCGGTCGTGTGTCAGAAGGTGAATTGTTCGCAGACGTTATAACGACGCACCAGCTCGATGACAGCTTGGAGGAGACGCCACATCACATCGTTGCAAAGGATTTCCACGACGATTGGAAGTTCCGTGATCGAACACGCCCAGAAATTCACAAATCAGCTACCGGAGGGGGAGAGAAAGATGTGTCCGCACAACAGTCCTTTGCAGACTTACCATCACATCTGTCACATGGCGATGTGAAGGGATGGAGACCTTTGCCTTGGGAGGAGGATGTTGATCATATGTCAGCTGGTCTTACATTCTCTTCTTCTCCGTCGCGCATGCTAAACACTGGAGAAAGCACGGCCACAAAGAAAAGACGCGCCATGAACAAATCTCCAGGCTCCACCACTGAGTTTGCTAAAGAATCTAAAGAGTTTTTGACGGTAACTGCCAGCTCTGATTCAGGATTTGTGACGACCAACAGCAAGTTGACCAAGCAGAGTGGTAGGCTGGATTTTGTACAGCAGCAGCAACAAAAGTACTCGAAGCCCAGAGACCTTGGAAAGTCGTCGTCGTCTCTTTTTCCGATGTTTGATGAGGATGATAGCGATGATGACCACGGTAGTGCTGACACACCGGTGGCAATAAACTTATCTCTGGCAACAAAATCAGCTTTTCGCTCGTCACCTGGCACAGAGTCATCGCCACGGTTTCCTGCCCCTCAGCATCAGGCTAGCAGCTGTGGCATCAGCGCAAGCTCCGTCGAAGGTTCTTCACCACTCAATGCTATCTTGAAAATGACCAACATGATCAACACCAGCAAGAACCAGCCACCTCCACCTCCACCGCCACCATTTTTTGCAGCAAGCACCGACATGGTGGATCGTAGTTTCCGACAGAAGTTTTCCCCAACTTTCACTCCGGTTCAGTTGTCCCCCCCTCGAGATGCATGGCCGCGGGATGCTCGGATTTTTGGGAGCAGTGGTTCGCCGGGTATCTCGTATGGAAAGATCGCAGCAGATGGAATGTTAAAACCAACGACAACTGTGTTGCTTGATTCTGACAGCGCTCAAGCTCAGAATACCAGCAGCCAAATGTTCAGTGTTTCATCAATGCCTGCATCATCAGAATCGCAGGCTGTGGACTCTTCATTGGAATCATCCAAGCAGTTCGAGACATCGCTGGACAAATCCGAAGAAGATCACAAAGGTCCTGCACCTTCGCCGATTACGCATAGTTGCAATCCAATAAAGCTCCGAATCCGTCGCAGCGCCGATGGTGATGCATCATCCGAGCTCAGTATTGTAACATCATCGAAGCAGATGAAGGATGTTCCCAAAGTCGATGACGTGGCAATGAAACCTTCCCCCGGTGGAGATGCACCACCAAAGCGGCTTCATCCTTCCCCGCTGGCACTGTCACTGCTCGGTGCCACTCCATCAGCCAGTGGCTCTGTGCCCTCGGTTGCTGCCAAACTCTCAGTGGCGGCACCCATTCGTGCGAAGACAAAGGTATAAGTATCAAATTATAATATTCCATGAAAAACATTTGACAGACTTAAAATAAATGTTTAACAAACATAATTGGGAGAATGATTTCTTAATAATTTTTCATATAAATTGCTGCAGTATACTGAATGACTTATTTCAACAGCAGACCTAGAGGCATCTGACAATCAATCACTGTGACTGTCTATGGCTGTTATCAATTCTTGTTTGTATTATATGCATTGGTCTCAGTTGTTTATTTTGTAAGAATTCCGCCACAGGCTGCTATATTAGTTTGTTTTTTAATATTTTTTTTTGTAGTACATCACATATTTTATCTTGCCTGTATCTTATCTTTGCATGCTTGTTTGAGTGTATGTGTGTTTTATACATGTACATAGTAGATAGGGCCTAGGTTACTATTGATCACTAATAAGAAGTCACATATTGGCTTTCAGATGATACAAAAATCATTAAACTTGGATGACCTTGAAGGTCAGTACTGCAACGGGAACTGTATAAGCTGTAGCATGTCTTCACTATCAACAGCTGAGCTGTCTTGTTGTGCTTATTATAGACAGCATACATGAGTGAAGAAATGAGATTTTGAAGTTTCATACAATAAAATGGAAAGTTGTATATATAGGGTGAGCTGAAGAAACAACTCATTGAGAGGAAAGAACAGAGACTACAGCGGACAGATGGCAGTCAAGCGTCAAGCCCGGCCGGCAGCACAACGACTGCGAGCCCTGCGTGCAGTCACGCCGATACACTGAGCCCACTGTCTGTGAGCATCGATGGGGGTTCAGTGACACCACAGCCCAGTCCACAGCTCAATGCTGGCAAGACCAGTGCTGTTTCCGTGGCTGTCACGTCTCCTGCTGCTGAGAAAGTGAGCATTTCTTTGTTTGTCTGTTAGTTTAGTAGTAGTAGTAGTAGTACTATTAGTGGACATAGTCATACTCATAGTGGATTAGTCGTAGTAGCACAGTATTTATGTGGTACATGAAAATGAGAGTCACTATGCAGTATGCAGATCTGTGTCAGCACTGCTGTCATTTGTTCTAATATACTGTCTTTGTATGTAACTATGCCAGTGCCACGCAGATCAACCAGGCCTGGTCATTCCTCCATGTGTAGGCATAAGAGTGCCAGCGAAAGCTGGGGCATAAATAGGCACACCTCACGATGCGTCAGCTTCATATCTGTGGTCTTGCAGTGTAAACTGGTGTCTGGCTGAGGGTTGAGAAACTAGAGCTTTGCACTGCCCTTAGGAAAGACTTTGTCTTTTTTACAGTGTATGACTTAAGTGTAGTTTATTACAACATTTTTAAAGACTATTTGCAATTTACGATGTGTGTTAATTGTTTTGACACTGCTGGTTCAGTGAACTGTGGATTAGTACATAATACACATACTATGTACATAATTATTAGTAATCACTAATCAGTACTGATTACATTATCGTTAATTCTATTTTCAGTTCGGCGAACTGATAGAAGCAACGCAAAATTTGTTACTTTCAGTTTGGGGAAAACGGATAATGCTTGACACCTGTTATGCTGAAGCTGTTTACTTACTTAGACTTAGTTCCTCCAGTTCTATGCGGACATTAATCGACGATTCGTCTCCAGTTGGCACAATCGCCAGCAGCAGTCGTCTTGTCGCTCCAGTCTATGTCCATCACTTCCAGATCTTCTTTTGGTGTGTCTTGCCATGTCCTCTTGGGTCTTCCAATGTTCCTCTTGCCATCTTCAGGTCTCCATTCTATGTCCAGGCTAGCTAGCCTTGTTGGTGGAAGTCACAGGATGTGTCCGATGGAACGTCTACTTCTCTTGCTACTGTGTTGTGCAATGCCGTTTGTCCAGAGCGTGTCATTACTTCATCGTTTGTGATGTGATCATGCCATGAAATTCCCAGGATCCTCTTAAGGCAACAACGGTGAATAACATCTATCATCTTAATGACTTTTGCTGTTGTCTTCCATGTTGCATAGTCTGTTTACCGTATTTTTAACTGCGCTTTAGTAAATTATGTCTTTCGGAGCTGTAAAATGTGCGTGTGTTATTGCAATATTTTGTGCACAGACTTGTGATGCTAGTGCCACGAAGTGGAAGCTTGGAGACATGTTGTGGGCCAAAGTCTCAGGACATCCGTGGTGGCCGTGCATCGTTCTGCCTGATCCTGAGCTTTGCGTCTGCTCAAAGCCAGTCCAGAGTATGATTTTCATTGTGTTCTGCTGTAACTAAGCTGATGTATAATTTGTGGCAAGAAAATCGCATCTGTGAATTTGTATTCATCTCGTAACAGTGTGATTGTTGTGACACAGCTCATGCCCAAGATAAAGATGAGTAATATCCGGTAACGATTAAAGTTTTTTAAAGTAGGTAACTTCTTACAAATTCACGATTAAATATTTATTAATTGTAACTGTCACATAATTTACGGAACTTCTTCAAACTTTCTAAAGTGTTTGTGAAACTAATCTAAAAGCATGTGTGCTAATATTCTTTAAAATTATCCATTCTAACTTGGACTGAACCTTAGCGCAGTCGGTAGTCCTTTAGGCTCTATGTACAGGCACTTTTTGTTTTGTTGCCAAGTCACTGCGACAAGCATCGTAATATGCTCAGATATATTTTCCGATGTAGCACAATCATGTATAAAGCGACAGAAACGTACTTAACTGAACTGTTTAGTATACTTCACATTATGAACTGAAATGAAATTGACTGCGTTGTCGGTTTGTTTACTTGGTACATTCTTGTGAGCGTAGATGAGCTGGCTTTTTAATTCCGTTTAGTTTAGTTGATTTCTTCTGCTTGGTGCACACTGGTAGATGCAACTGAACTGGCGTTTCATTTTAGGTCAGCTCAGCTCAATGCTGTTGATTATTACGTGTTTTGGATACCACTGGAATGAACTGAACTGAGATTTCAAGTTTTACTCCTCATGCGCTACGTTCCTAACGTAGCGAAGAGGAGTATATGAGATCAGTGTAATATTGAGAATCGACCGACCGACGATCGATCTCTGTTCCGAGTAGAGCCTTCCTGGAAGAACTTCAAATGGCTATATCTCCGTAACGGTGCCAGATAGACGCGTGGTCACTATAGACCACCCATAGGAAGTCGACCCCCGGGAGTCAAATGGTCACGTTACCGATGACGTCATGTGACCCTGTAAGGTCAAGGTCGTGACCCCATTATATTTGAGGCGCCATATCTCCGTAGCGGTGCCAGATAGATGCATGCATTGAGGTATAACTTGATAAATGGCAACTACCGTCATCAACCATTATTGAAAATTTTTTCTTCTCAGTTCCTAAAATCGGGCAATATTTTATGAACTTTGGGGAGACAATTTCCAGTAACGACCTCGACACCAATATTAAATGGGTCTCAATTATATGCCGGGTCTCTAATACAAGCCAAAAGGAACGAAAAAGCTCTTAAAAGAATACAAAAGAAAATGATGCGTGCGAGGAGTACATTAGATTGACAATCTAATAATATTTTTTGTGTTTCTTTGTATATGCCTCTAGTTGACGTGCCCATGTGAACGTCTGTGTGCAGGGAGACAGAACGTGGTGCAGCTACAGTACCATGTGCATTACTACGGTGAGGCCAACGAGCGCGGTTGGGTTTCCGACACGTCGGTCATCAGGTTTCGCGGCCGTGCGGCCTTTGATGTTTACGTCGAGCGCATGGTCGTCGAGCATCGGCGTGATCGTAAGAGCTTTTCCGTCAGCACCAGCCGGAAACGAGCGTGGGAGATCGCAGTGTCTGAGGCAGAGATGGCTCTCGGTTTGTCCCGGCGACAGAGAATCGAGATCTGGATGCCGTCAAAAGATCTACAGATCCCCGACGATAGGGATAGTGGTTCGGAACAAGATCAGAATGAGGATGCTAAACCTGCTGGCAGATGCAGGTTAGAGGATTGTGGGTATACTGGAATTAATGCTTCTCCAGTCTTCTTATAGACCTAACAATGCTTTCCAGTCAAGTATCAATGGTGAATCTAATTAAAGTTATATGGGCAATTGAATGACCAACTCACACTATGACAACATTAGGCCTGTGCATGTGTATGTGCATTAGCCACCAGCATTTCATTTGTTTGCTGTGATGTTGATAGTCCTGAATTTTCATAAGTACAGTCCATACTTCATTGAATTTTAGTTTGTACGCGTCATGCATTTGACATTGGTACTTTCCATTTCTTACTTCGACACCGCAGTTAGTTCTATTTTAGATCACGTCATATCAAATGCTCCATTTAACAGGACGTGGTATGAAATGAGGCTTTTCATTCTGACTGTGCTTTGGTTTAAGTTCACTTCTACACCAGGTTCAAGTGTGAGTAATGGTCAGACGGTGGGTCGGTTTGGGTAAAAAAATAAAATTTGCAGATCACATCAAGTAGAAAAATGTTTCTTGTTTGCACTGGTTTAATGCAGGCCCAGTCCTAGAGGCAAGAAGGCGAAAGCGGCATCGGATAGAGCGGAACCAGGTTTGGAAGTTCTGCCGAAGTCGGACCACATACAGTTGCCAAAGAGCATCTCAAACCGCCAGAACGCCCAGTTTGCCGTCTTCTGCCAGAAGCGACGTATCTCGCTGCGGTCGGAAAACCCGGGGATTACCGACGAGGACGTGGACTCACTGCTGGTGGATGAGTGGCGGCGTTTGGACACTAAAACGAGGGCGAGATACATTCCGATGGGCTCTGACGTGATTCACCTCAGCGATGTCAGTGTTGTCGTATCACCCACTGGCAAGACTGATGGTTAGTCTTGTGTCACGGAGACAATATGTTTCTGCTTTTCATTCACGTTGCTTTGTGTTCGTGGACATTGAGATTTTGTATGCTTCAGTGATAAATATGTTTGGGTTACTCATGCACATAGGGTCAAGTATGCTCTTGCATATGCTTTGGTGACAGATATTTGCCCGTTTTTCATACACGATGCCAAAGTGTATATTCTTTGACATTTAGATCTGTTGATCAGAGAGGTTGTATTATTACATTAGAGCATGATATATTGGAAGTTTGTTTTTTGGCTTACCTGATTAGGTGTGCGCTGTGAATTGTTTCAGATGCACAGAAGGCTGCAAAGAAGTCACCTAAAGTTGGACCACACGCTCAACATAAAAAGCCAAATGCAGCACATATGGTATGTCTTTAGTTTCATAAGATTTTTCTGGTTGGCCAGTACTTGCTCAGACTACCGAGTCTTTTTTTCTTACTTCTTTCATTGTGGCAGCGTTCGACAGTTTAACCCCTATCACCCACCTATAGATGCAAACATCTCGCAGATATCTTTTACAGAAGCCGAGTTATAGCCCATTTTGTCCCAAATTTCATTGCCATCTCATTGGAGTAAAATTTTGTTGGCAGCGTTCAATGGCTCAACCCCGAAAACCCCCTATAGATGCAAAGGTCTCACAGATCTCTTACAAAAGCTGACTTATAGTCCATTTTGTTCCAAATTTTGTTGCTATGGCAACGCGGGTCAGTTCGGTGTAAATATAAATCATCATCATCATCATTTCTGGCAAGCACCACTAAGAATACGTAGCGCCGAACGTAAACATCACTGTTAAATTGCCGAACTCTGATAACTACATCCTAAAACCAAACTGGAAGTGGATCGGATTACTGGTTGCTGAGATATGGCCATCTGAAGTTCTACCAGGAAGGCCCTTCCAGGAACGGAGGTCGGTCGGTCGTCATTATTACACTGATCTCATATACTCCTCTTCGCTACATTAGGAATGTATCGTGCACAGAGTAAAAAGTGGAAGTTAGCAGGAGTGGTACCAACCTGTCTGGGGTTGAGTTAGGAAGCGATCACCTGTGTCAGATGGCAGGTCATACTGTTTGATCCCATATGGCAGGTGACACTCTGTAGCGCTGAAAGGAGTTATTACATGCTCTGTATCTTTTGAACTTTATGCTCACCTATTAGTGAATTGATCTGAGATTTATAAAGTTGTTTCTAGGCTATGTAATACAAATTACTGCAAGGTCTACTAGAGAGGTTACATTGAGGCCAGTCCACGGAATGGTCAGAAAAAGGATTTTGTCGTTGTCTTTGTTGTTGTTATAATCATTGTCATTATTGTTATGATTGGGCTGTGGTCCATCCCTTTGCTACGGTTGTTGTTCGTCATCCATCTGACCATTCGTTTGTAACAGATGTATTGTGGCTAAGCTTTAGGGCATAGGGGAAAACTTTTCACACAGATAATTAGCCAATGTGTTAAACTCGGGAATGCAAAATTTTAACCATCTACTCCAAGGGGAACATTTTCAAATTGGGGATTAAATGTAGGGGGTAGGAAAAATGTGTGTTTTTCAATGGAAAACTGGCCATATCTTGAAAATGGTGATAGGTATTGTCTAGGTTACTATTAATGACTAATAGGAAGTGGCATATGCCCTGTCAGATTAGATGGAAATCATTGACCTTGGATGACCTTGAAGGTTGTTATGTGCTATTGTGGCTAAACGGTGCAAGATAGGGTCTAAGTTGCTATTGATCACTAATATGAGGAAGTGGCATATGTCTTTTGAGATGAAATGAAAATCATCAAACTTGGATGATCTATAAGGTCAGAGACAACCAGTACGGTCGGCCCCACCCTAGCGACAGCTGAGCTTTTTATTTGTTTTTGCAAGACGAAGGTATTATGTATTATGTCGGATGTGTACAGAAAGAAGATGAATGTGAGAGGAGTGAGCGCAGGCGAACACGAAGCAGTGAATTGATCAGTGAAGACGGTAAACAGCCACAACGTACCACTGGTGAATTGATGAGTGAAGACGACTCACCGCTGAGCAGACGTGAAACCCGCAGCAGAACTCTCTCAACTGATACGCCAACAAATGATGCTGGCTCAAAGCTGGTAGGTAACTCATCGGAAATTTATAATTCGTTTGACCTTAGTTTTTTGTCGGAATTGCTTTTGCAGTGCAAATGATGCTGCCTATTCCTACACATTCTTTATAGCGCAGTCTGTCTGTCTGTCACCTGTCTGTCGTCTGTCATGTTCATGCTTTCTGTTCAAACCACTCGACATATTGACATGCCAGATTGACATGTACTTATGTGTTAGATGTTTCTTGTTTTTGATTTATTTATTACTTCAATGCTGTTGGTCAGGCAATGGAATTGGCCACCTGGCTTATAAAATTTGCTGCAGAATCCCCCAGTTTCTTTTTTGTACACTCGGCCTAAAAAGAGTGAGTCTGAGGTAGGTGGCTATAACGTGGAAGTTGAAAGTCGCAGAAGTAGTATTAGTGTGTGTTGGAACATTTCGATGTGATTGATTATATATTGTACTTGCACAGCTATATCATTTCAACTTCTGGCATTTTTTTTATTTCAATGAATATATTTTATATTAAATTATCTATCTTATCACATGTATAACTGTGCAACGTGCGTATTATCGATTGATATTTACTCAGGAGGAAAAGGAACAAGTAAATCAGAGACATGTCATTCGAGACCCCAGGACAACAAAACCATCAGAGAAGAAGAGTCTAGGGGCCGTCAAAACGTCAGCAGTAGCAGCTAAGAGTTCAGTTGTTGAAACGTCAACGGCTAAGAGACAGGCTGTCAAAACGTCAACAACTAAAGCAAAAGACGTCAAAACTTCAAAGTCAACCGAGAACATTGCTACTGTAATAATCTGAGATCAGTATATGTCATCTTAATTGTTACTTTGTCCCACTGACCACTGTGAGACTGCTGTGCTTTACAAGGACTTCGCGACTAACTTAGCTTAAAGGTCCATGGTCACGGTCAAACTCACTCGCGCAATTTCTGTAGATTTAAATTGGACATTTAACCTCGCATATATAATATGTCGATTTGAGCTTCATAAATATATGAAATCAATGCGTGAATTCAAACGAAATGCGGCATTATGTTATGTTATGCGAAAAATTCTAATCTATCAGTGCCTGCAGTGACGTCATGACCCTAGCCCACATAGATCATGAATATTAATGGCTAGCTGACGACGTCATCATTCTAGGCTAGGCCATAGCCTATAGATGTCATGAATATTAATTCATGGCGTCTATAAGCTAAACTCATGACATCATCGCAGACTGTCATGGCGGCGCGTTTTCTACGTCGTTTTCGTAGATCGCCGACTTCAAAGGTAAATTTTTCCGTGTTGACAGAACGCTGGGCGCTGATATTGCTGTCAAAGTTATCATAAAATTCTGTACTTTCCGGAAAATGGATAAAATGTATAATATTGTATATGTTAATTTTGGCGTCCACAGACCTTTAACTGTTGTAGTCATATTTCTTGCGTTGTCTGTGCTCTTGTTCTCCTATTCTTATGCTTTCAGTTGGTGCTGTTTTTCGAAACTGATATTTCACAAAATAGAATTGTGATATGTCAAGGTGCGTTCGTTAGAGAAGAGATTGTTTTACGGTGTGTTTTGAAAATTGGTCATTAACTCGACAGATACAAACAAGTCTTCTGTGTTGTTTTTGACTCAAAAATGAAGCTGGTTGCCGGGGTTAATTTTGCAAGTGAAAATATAAATGCAACATGTATATGTAGAAGTAGATATTATTATACAGTATTTATACAGTGCTTATACAAATGAGGATAAATGTAATATTGGAAGAAGACTGTCAGTGTTACACTATATAAAGAGAGGAAGAAGATATTCTGTTGGTTTCAGAGACTTCATCGGGAGAGCAAAGAGTTGGCACAGACAGAAGAAGAAAAGGTCAGAGTCACGTTTCCACCAAAGAAACGTCGACGTGAATCCATCACAGATGAGGACAAAACAACCACACCTGCTGAGCCAGAGAAGGTAGAACATTATATACAGTATCAGTGTCATGTTTGTTATTCTGTATGCTGTACTAATATCACAGATATCTGGACGGCTCACAATTTCTTCGTTTGCATTTTTGTTCCATTTTTTCTGGTTCAATATTTTTTTGCTGTTTGCTTCCTATTTCAGGCTTTTATCTCTCCTATGACCATCTGTTTCTGGATTTTTTTGTCTCATTTCAGTTTCGTTCGCACCAGTTTTAGTTTTTTTGTCAGTTTATGTGTGCTAGATTAAATTGGCAGCTTGCGTCCCATTATTCCAGTGTTTCTCATATTGTATCATAGCCTATTCAGGCAGCAGTGCTCTTTGGCTGGGAAGTTAATCATAGTGAAATCTGCTGAGGAGTTATTTAGAGGGGCATTTTATGTTAAAAATTGATACCAGGGCTGCAAAGCAAGCACTATATATGATATTATAGGGCTTGCCAAAATTTTTAGTCGTTCATTGTTATATCGGTTGTGTTGTATTGTAGGCGAAGCCACCAGCCACTGACACTGACAGTGCTGACAGCGATAGCAGTGATCACACTGACAGTGGGAGTGAGAGTGACGATGATGTCACTACTGACACTTGCCCAGTGTGTGACAAGCCGGTGACGTCTGACGCTGACACCGTACGCTGTACGTCACGCTGTAACGGTGCTTTCCATCGCGCCTGTTTGAAACAATCGCACGCTGCTGCTGACGACAAGTCTTTTGAATGCACCGACTGTAAGGCCAGTACGTTGTCAATTCACATGCTTGCTTTTATGCAAGTTTTGGCGGGCTGTGTGTACAAACCGGTAAAACTCGAAGCATGTGGCAATCCAGATTCACGGGGATAATGATCGTTAAGTCTGGTATGTAAATATAAATTTTGCTTCTGTTTCACCCATTTGTTGACAAGCTCTTTGATCTCCGTGGATAGATTTGGACGAAATTTGGTGTTGGGTGTTGTCTCGCAGATGTAATTGACTGTGACAAATTTTATTTCAGTCAGGTGGTTTTGATTTTGTTGTGGTTGAGTTTTTGACCTTTCAGTAGGAGTGGGGCATTGCCATTATAACGAAGTTTGAGCTGCCTTTCAGCCTTTGATGGATTTATGTTATTGTTTTTTGTAGAGGTGTTTGTTATTTTGTTACATTTATTTCAATTTGTTTTGGTTTCATTTTGATCAAGTTGTATTTTTATGCTGAATTTGACATTAGTGTGCACGCATTTTGTGCGCCTGTTGTCGTGGAGCAGGGAAGCAGAAGTGTTTCGTGTGCAAAGTGGACAACTCCGATTCACACACTATCATCTGTTCCGAGAAGTCATGCAGTCAGTTGTATCATGTGTCGTGTGTCAAAACATTGCTGCCTGACGATGAACTGTCGAGTGAACAGACGTTCACATGTCCACTGCATTGCTGCGCAACTTGCCAGGCGCTTGGCAAAACCACTTTTCCTGGTGCGTACTGCATAGTATTTGTCTCTATTTTAGGAGCAGACAAGTGCAGTGCATTGGTAAAGACTAACAAAGGCTAATGAACAGCTTCCCAGTAATCTGCTATTATCCTCCAATTTTTAACGTGTCTTAGCCACCGCAATTCGGTCTGTTCGTCCATTCGTCTGTCCGTCTGTCTGTGCATCACACGGGCGGATCAGTCAAAAACGGTGCAAGCTAGGATCACCAAATCTTCACCGTCGGCTGCTTGGAAGACTTTAGTTTCAGGAACCATAAAGCTTTTCCATAAACTCGGAGGGGGTCACCCCAAACGATGGTGCTAAATGAGAGGGGGGTAGGAAAAATTTGCGATTTTTAGCCAATAAGTTGCTGTACATATCTCAATAAAGGTGCAAGATAGGGCCAAGGTTACTATTAATCACTAATAGGAAATCGTACACTGGCTGTCGATTACCACCGAATTCAATTACCTTGGATGACTTTGAATGCCAAAATTGGTGTTTTAATGGATTTTTTTGGCAATTTTGGGCTGTGACATGCATTTTAATTGCGAATAGCTCTTAAATTAATTGAGGTGAACATGGAAAAGCTGCATATAAAATTTTCAGCATTGAACGTAGATTTCAGTGATCTAAGCCCTGATTTTCTAAGTTCACGGAAACCTGCGCACTTAGGCATCAAAGAGCGGTACCCTTGTAAAAGTTATTTTACTGTTGTTGACCAGTCTTTTGGGAAAACGGTTGCGGATATCCATGGGCATGCTGTCTATCACAACAAGCTCATGCTCTAATGACGAGCTTGTCAGTCGTATCAACCTCGGTGACTTTGAAAGATCCTGAACTTCCAAAATAAGGGTTTTTTATTGATTTTTGCTATCTTTGGCTGCAGCACACACTCTAAGAATGAACAGCAACGAAATGGCTGGAGATAGACTGACAGTTTGCAAACAGGAACTGCTTTAGGTTTTCGTGCTTCTCATGAGCCTTAGCTCAAATTTCTTGTTTATATTGATATCAGATTGTTTTATAAGAGAGGCACATTCATGGGAACTACTTGTCCAGAGTCATTGTATAGTGCCAAAATGGTAAAGTGACAGACCTGTGATGTCTTGATTGTGAAACCAGTGCTGTAATAATCACTCCTAGGATCCATGGATTATTATCAACGTCATTAGTAAATTATTATTGTTGTTTGTGATGTCATTATTGCCAGTGTACTAGTAGCAGTATTGACCATGCATATGTGCAGAGACAGTGAATGCAACATATACTTAGCTTGTGATGACATACCAGTAGTAGCAGTAGTAGTAGTATCATGGCGTAGTTGGAGGCGTAGCATAGTGGTTAGAACGTCGGTCCTGGTCGGTGAACTTTCCCTATCCTGCGCTAGACTGATGGATGATCGTTTTACCACTTTGTGGGTTAAGCGTCTGCTATCAGTCAACCAACAAGGACAACTCAGCCTGCCATCCCTCCGGGGTCGGTTAAATGAGTAGTAACTCATTTACATGGGTTACGGAAGGTGGGGACATTGATACAGCTGACTGGGGTTGCCTAGTCGACCGCTGCACCAGCCTGTGTCTGCAGGCTGCACACGGTGGCCGTGTGGCAGGCGGCTCTGGTTAGCGACAAAAGCGCATTAGAGGCGTGTTCGCGACGATGCGCTATACAAATTGACGACCTTTACCTTTTACCTGTTTTATCATGGATTTATTGTTTTGTCTGTAGATGGGGAGTGCAATGTATACTTCCAGTGTGTTCAGTGTCCGTCGGCCTACCACGCTGACGGTGGTCAGAAATGTGTTGCCGCTGGCAGCCAAAGTGTTGCCGGTCTCTGCATCGTGTGTCCGAGACACTTTGAGCCGGTCAAGTCAAACACACATCATTCTCGCGTTCACACTTCCTGGTGCTGCATCTGTCAGCTTGGTAATGCAATAGTAGTACTTAGAGCTGTCAAATTAATGCGTTAACAAATTAACATGCATTAAAAAAATTCACGCACATGCTTAAATTTATTAATTTTACTTAATTCTGAGAAGCAAAAGTTTCAATATTTCATTATCTGTGGTTATTTGACAATCCAATGAATTCAAGTAACTAAACTGTATAGTTGCCATTCCATCACTTCTGTGAACAAATGATTATTTAGATGACAGGCTAATAGATTTCTATGCTAGCGATTGCGTCAGGAGGGGCCCCCAAACGTTGTGGGGTCTGGGGTAACTTTCCCCTACTCTTCCTTTTGATGGGCCTGGGTGCATTGATAATGCATTAATGTGTTAAAAAATTAAAACAGTGCATTAATGCATTAAAAAATTAACACTTTGACAGCTCTAGTATTAGTAGTAGTAGTAGTAGTAGTAGTAGTATTTATTATCTGTATATATCCAAAACACTTTGAGCCGGTCGAGTTCAACACACATCACTTTCGCATCCACACTTCTTGGTGCTGCATCTGTCAACTCAGTAATGTCCTGTTTTCTGCCACATCAGCACTGCAGACTATAGCTTGATTCACTAGACTTATGTCTTAGAGGCTGCAGGGCAAGTTCACAACTTCACCAGTTCCCCTGTGTCGGGTTGTAGATAACGCTGTGTGATTCCGTATGGTGGGTGAATCTCTGTAGCTCCATGATTGGTTTTCTGTTAACCCTTTTAGATCGTAGACCGATTTTTGCTTAGTTCGTAAATCGTTACTAATCTGTTAGTATTGCTTAACAAATTTACTGTTTGTCACGCCCAGTTAATGCCAAGATTGGTGAGGTGATTGTCTGCAGGCAGGTAAACCATCTTGGCATTTTACCAGTGACCCAGGTCGGCTCAACCTTCTAAATTCTGTACGATTGTTCTGCGATTAGTATCAGGTACTAACCGTTATGACTAGACTAGTAGGCTGTGTGCTGCGGTCTTCAGGTGATGAATTGGTGGCCTGTGAACGTTGTCCTGTCTCATATCACATCAACTGTCTGCCTACGTCATCAGCAGCAGCAGCAGCAGCAGCTGGTCCTCAGCTGTGTCCAGACTGTCGGCAGGGTCGACCATGCCTCTACGGCGACATGGTCTGGGTCAAGTTTGGCAGCTACAGGTACTGATGGATTTCTGATTTCCTGTTTCGAGTGTAGGCAGGCAGCCCAGAATTAAAACACTCAAGTACATAGCCAAGAAGCAGTAGGTTTTATTTGCTAAACCCATGACCAAGGCTCACCTCAATACCTGGTCAACTGTTAGTATCTTGAAAATGAATTTTTTTATTGCAATTGGGTGTTTGAAACTAGATGTTTCTCCTAGGAATTTGGCAGTTTTTTTCATGGAGACAGTATCTACCAGTGCCCATTCGGATAATGTAAAACTTGTTCAAACTCTGAAATGCATACAGCTGGACCTCTGTAAAAAAGCTGGTTTTAACCCCAAAAGAATCAAAACCGTGTAAGACCTATCACCTTGGTCACCTTGTTCTTAGCCAATGCAGCTCGGTAGGTTTCTGTTCCAGTTTGGGCTCATCAGCCATCTTTGTGAAGACGTCCTTTATAACTGGGTAAGTTTAAGAATCTATTATGAGTATTTTTACTAAGGATTGGACTGGTTGTAAATATTGATATATCGTTTTCGATATCGATGTATCGTATTGTATTACCAAATTTTCGATATATCATGATATCTTCTATATATTAAAATATTTTCGATATGTTGCAATATTTTACGCCAGAAGTTTATATTTTTATTACTGCATTACAAAAATGTCGAGAATAAATGGAGAAAATAACAAACTAACCGAAGCAAACTAACTATAGTGTCGTAATTTAATGACGCTTACGACAGTCTATAGTTAATTTTTAAGTTCACTGACACATTTTAGTATCTACGTAAGGCAAGCTGCCTTGCTAAACGTTCATGTTTTGTCCTTCTGCTTGCATAAGATTTACATATCATACTTATCATTTTAAATATATTGATATTTATACCACAATATTTTCAAAATATTGTATCGAAATTGAAATCCTGATATCGAATCATCACTAAGTCTTTCAGCCTAGCTCATGTTCGTCATGTCCGAGCTTGCACTGAGAGTCTGGTCTGTTTTCATAACCATGTGATCAGCAGTGTGCAATAAGAACTGTGATTATGAGTAACAACGGCTGTTACTAGATGGTGTTTGGCAAAGTAAATGGGTAATTAGGCAAGAAAGACAAACTGGCTCGAAATCTCACTGTATCCCCTACTTTTTGAAGATTCATATTTATGAGACTTAGCCTGAATGAATGTGGCAAATAAAGATTGTCTGGATGTATGAGAATTGAAAAAAAATATTTTTTTTTGATTTTTTGGATTATTTTGGTTCTGATTTTTGTTTTTTATTACTAACTCTGATTTCACTGTGATGTTCAGATGGTGGCCGGGAAAGATTTGTTTTCCGGAGGATATTCCGGACAATATTTTGGAAAGGCCGCATTATGTCGGGGAATTCGTTGTCCGCTTCTATGGCTCTCATGATTATCTGTGGACCCATCGTGGCAGGTATGAATTATCTACCTGACTCTTTATTCACTTTGTCAGAAACATGAACGAAAGTGTAGATTTTTGGTTCCTGTGTTTATGTTCTTTTGAACTTTTTAGAACTTGCGCCTTTTTATTGGATTTAACATTAAAAAAATCTAGACACATTCATTAGAGCTTTACAGTTTACTCAGAAAGCAGAAACTGTTATTCGGTACATTGGCGAGGTGGCGTGTTTACAATTTCATACTGAACCAGTATTTTGCCCTTCAGTTTATTACTGTTTATACATCGATGAATGTGAAGGCTTAATCTGTTTCATGTACATTCCGGTTAACCTTCAGCACTTAGATGCCATCTTTTTGATTACAGGAACAAGAAAAGGCCAGCTGATGCAAAGGGGAACGTGCATCAGTGGTGCATGTTTGAAAGCCCAGTAAAACAAAATCAGTCGCTAGAGGGCGCTAGACGACCAGCGGCTGACCGATCTACAGTGTTTTACTTGTACTCACCAGAGGGCATGACCTGTCTCACTTTGCTAATGCCGTATTGGCTAGAAATCGCAAATTTTCCTTACCCCCCTTTCATTTAGCGCCTTCGTTCGGGGTGACCCCCTTCGAATTTATGGAAAAGCTTTACGGATCCTAAAACTAGAGTCTTCCAGGCAGCCGACAATAAAGATTTGGTGATCCTACCCTTGCACTGCTTTTGACTGATCCACCCGTGTGACTGACAGATGGATGGACGGATGGACAGACAGAGTTGCGATGGCTAAGATGCGCTACAGCAGGAGGTGCTGTTCTGCGTAAATTACATAGATGTAAAAAGTCACTGTCCAATATTCCAGTAATTTACCAAAGTTTTTTTTGTGAAACCCAACGTAACCCGGTGTAGATGTGTAAAAAAAAATAGCCAGTTAAACATCGAATGCATTAGTTTTGGTAGTGTGTATTGTACAACTATGTGTATAGTGCAAAATATGTTACGTCTATTTGGTGTTAATGAATGCTTGTGAAATGTGCAGTTTGGTTGTTGCTGTTTGTTGGACAGAGTTTTTCCGTTCAGTGACAAAGACAAATGTTGTCATGATTTTACGTCTTCGTCTAAAGGTGTGCCAAAAGACTTTGTAACAGGTGTGTATAGTTTCTTTTTCTGTTCTTAGCTGTGATATTCAGATTAAGTCAAAATGTTACAGTTTGCATCTGGCTGTTGGTCTCACTGGTTTGATGCCTCAGCTATTTTTGTAGCGTGACGTGTTATATGATTAGGGCTTACAGTCTTCTGCAGAAAATTATGTCCTTTTTGCAAGCGTGTTAGGAAATTTCTGTTTTTGCCGGAAATGGTTGTAATTCTGTGCCTCACTGCAACTTCCCATTTTTGAGAAATCTTAGATGTTGGCTATTCTGCAGTGACAGGCAAATTTTGCGGCCACTGAAGTTCTTTCAGAACAATTAACAGAAGTTTTTTTTTGAAATTGCTATTATCTGGGTGTTTCTATGGAGAACTGAGTCGGTAAGCAATAGTAGATATAGGCACTATCTAGATCAGAGCTGTTGCTAAGTTTGTAATTAGTTTGCATACTTTTCTGTTATGATTTTTTTCTTCTGGTTTTTGCATTTGTCTATTGCATTTTCTTGTTTTTTTTCTCTTTTTTGCTGTTTTTATTTTTTGTGTTTGTTTTGAATTTTTGTGTTTTGGGTTTTATGTATGTCTTCTTGTCGCTGCTGCCATGGCAAAATAAAGTTTTCAGTAACCGAGTTGGTGTGTGTGTCATGGTGTTGATGCAGCAATTGATGAAGCGATTGCATCGTTCAAGAAGAAGAAGCCATCAGATCGTGATGCAACGCGCTGCAAACTGCCACCGGCTTACGCTGCTGGCACACTGTCATCACCCAGTGATGAAACGCCGGCCACTTTTGAGTTCAAGGTTTGTGATTGTTTACAAGAGATGTTTAGAAATTTTGTACCTGGCACAATTAATCGAAAGATATTCTGCCACTTTTCAGCATAGTTTCCTGCAAATGAAATGCACCTGGTCCAGCGTTTCTCCAGAACTTGAATTTTGCTGTAGAAGAATTATTGGTTTTGGTTATTTATTGGACAAATCATAAGTGTACAAGGGTTGGTATCGTGGCTTAGCGGTGATGCATTGTGTCCTATCGACGAAGTTGCTCTAGGTGAGACCGGGTTAGTACGTGAGTGGGTGACTGCCTGCGGGCAGTTAAACCATCTCGGTATGTAACCAGCCGCTTAGGTGAACTCAGCCTTCTATCCTTCCTGGGTAGGTAAATCGATCACCACTATCTGGCTCAGGTTAAGGTGGGGCACGTTCACCTGCGTCGGATGGCAGGTAACACAATGGGATCTCGTACGGCGGATGAGTGACGCTTCGTAGCTTTGAGATGGGTTTCCTATGAAGAAGTATGGTTTTTAGTCATTTAACCATTTTAGCCATGAAGCGACTGGAATGAACTAAGCTGTGCTGAAGTCCCTGTTCGTTTGCGTCTACAGGAGTATAGCAAGGGAACAGACTGTACTGAACTGAAATGTGTCATTGTGGTTCAGGTCATTTCAGTTGTGCAACGCAAATGAGCTGCCAGTTCAGTTTGTTTGATTCAGGGATCCCGAATCCCGGGATTGGCGGCGTCCCAATCCCAGGATTTTGGGATTACAAAAATTCGTCAAAAAATTGTACTTTTTTTGCATGTCAAATGATAGAAATAAGAATTTTAGCCATCTGATGAATATAATATTTTATGAGCGCCAGAGTACTACTCCGTGCTGCGTACTGTAGTTTGTATTTTGTCAGTGATCGTCACTTCGTACAGTTCGAACATATCTTCCATAGGGGCTTACACAACATTCTATGCATAAAATAGGTCAATTGTTGATACCAAAATGTTGCCCAGTCCCAAAACGGGATCTCGGGATTACAATTTTCTCAATCCCGAATCCCAGGATTGAGAATTCGATCTTGGGATTGCAGTCACTATTCTGATTTCGGTTTATTTTATGAAGTATATAGTAAACGTTTTTAAGTGCAGTGAATGTCTTGTCACTTTGTACATGTCTTCACTGTTTATTTATCTTGGGTGCATTGTTGTAGCCATTCTGGCCAGAGGCGACGGAGGATCCAGTGGACTGGATAGCAGAGAGTGTTGCGAGTGCCACCGATGCTGCTGCTGCTGACCTGAGTGAAGGGGAGGATGCGGCGGAGTGTTTTGCCTGTGGTCGGCCTGGTCGTCTGGTGCTGTGTGACCGCATCAAATGCGGGCGTTCCTACCATCTCAGTTGTGCCGGCGTTCGGAGGCTACCGCATGGTCGGAACAACTTACTTTTGTCTCTCGGCTTTTCTTTTATTTGGCATCGCTGAATGAGATTTCGCCTATTGTGACAGATTTGTCTTTTGCGTGGTCTGTGTGTCTGTCTCATTTGTCACCCTGCTCAGACCATTGAATGGATTCAGTGACATATTGTGTCTGATGGGGTTTTAAACCCACAGAAGAGGAGATTTCTGGCTTTAAACTACAGCAAAACATACAAATGTAAATTGCAGCCATGGCGATGTCGCTTCTTTAAAATTACATAGGTCTGTGTTAATAATTTTTGTTTTAATGGGAATTGCCAGCGAACTAGAAATATATGCCAGGCCAGTTATGACATGCACCTGCTGTGGGAAACAATCACATTTTTTTGGTTTTTTTGCATATGATTTGTTTTTGAAGATTCCACATGGGACAGATGGATGAATGATGGGCAGGCAAGACCTATATTGCGGTTTATTAGAAAGCTCAAGATATTGACTGGAAAAGAACGTGTTGAGTCATCAGTCGTCTTTCTGATCTCACCCACAGTTGATCTGCTTAGAGGCCATGATATGAAACTCTTTCAGTCCAGGTCCAGACTTCAACTCAGAGAAAACTTCTTTAGTCAAAGAGTTGTCACTCAGTGGAACAGTCCGCCGCGATATGTTGTTGAAGCACCTTCTGTTAACTGCTTCAAGTCGAAACTTGACCGTCACTGGAAACAGAAAGATATGAATGTTTAAAGCCAATGGCTTCCTAGTCTATCAGCATTCGGGTTCGAGTTCAGAGAATAATGCAAGATCTTTAGTCAGCAATCGGAGAATGGCAAACAAACATAGATAGGTTGAAAGTTTAGTCAGCTGTTAAATGTCAGTATGTTGATGGCTGGTCATAAGCTATTAAAGACGAATTTGATATCACATATTAGGAGTCTGAAGAGAGCTTACGTTTTGAAACTGGCCAATGCTGAGTTTGGTGACTTTTTTAAAAAGTTTTGAATGTATTTTTTGATTAAATAATGGGACCTGTTATTGTATTAGTTTTTGTCATAGTTGTTTGTAATTGTGTCGGGTTCTTGATTCGTTTTATTTCTAGTGACTAACCGTGTTTTTTAGGTTTGGTGGTTTCTTATTGTCTGTGTGGTTTTCTGCTTGTTTTTTATGTGTTCTTCATTTTTTTAGGGTACTGTGAGTATTAAATGCCTGTGCTCTCACTCGTGTAAGCAGTGCTGTAGCAAGTAAAGCTGGTCCGACCGCATGCTATGAACATTGGCTAGACTTTGAAACAGTACTTATTTATACTAAAATTACATTATTACCTCTGCTAAGGAGGTTATGTTTTTGCCGGAGTTTGTCTGTCTGTCTGTCTGTCTGTCTGTTAGCAAGATAACTCAAAAAGTTATGGAAGGATCTTTCTGAAATTTTGAGCAAATGTCGAGAATGGCCAAAACTACAAGTTTTTTAATTTTGGGGGTGATCCGGCCGGAAATTTGAGCTAATGCTCACGAGACTCGCGGTTGTGTGTTAGCAGATAAGGGAAACCGCTGCCAATATGCCAAATATTGTAATGCCACCTGGCGAACAACATGGCGTTGGCAGAGGTCTGCGGTCTCTGACTGCGTTCTAGTTATTGCTTGTTAATGTTGTGTAGGTGTGTGGTCGTGTTCGTCCCACCACTGTGATGACTGCGCCCGTTCAGCCACCGTGTCCTGTGCGTTCTGTCCCACCGCTTTCTGCTCGGAACATCACCACGGCAAGATGCGACTGTCCGAGTACTACCAGCTCATCTGTGTGAAGCACGACGACGTCGTTTTGTGCGAGGACCCGAGCGTTCTTAAGATCTTCGGACTCTGCAAGTCACCACCAAAATCATCCTCGTCTTGTAAACCTTTACGGCGTAAATCCGGCGGCGGCATCAAGAAGGTAAAAGGCGAAGCAGATGATCGAGATCATGGCAATGCAGATGGTACCATGTCGGCGAATCGAATGCTGAAGCAAAAGCGGAAATTTGACACTTCCATTTTGGAAGCTCGCGAGCGCAGTCCTCCCAAGCGGAGTTGCCGGGATCGGGATGTTAAAGCAAAAGAACATCCGGATCAGGCTTTATCATTGGACCGCATTCTGGCAAAACTCGGTGGTGGCAAAAATGTGTCGGATGATGCAAAACGACCGAAACCTATGAAAACAGAACAGCGGGCTTATGACAAACGCCGTGGGTCATTTGAGACTGGGGAAAAGAGACGTCATCACAGCTCGGAGAAAGATAGCAGAGCTGTTAAATACAGTTCACCTCTGAGCTCGGAGGGTATGAAGAAAAGCAAAAAGTTTGCCAAAACGTCTGGTGGTGATCGTATTCATGTGGATTTGGAGGATCTAAGAAAGGACAAGAAGAGCAGTATGGCTTTTGCTCGTGATCAGAGACAGGACCATAGTCAGCTTGTGAAGCATGAGCAAGATATGCAGAAACAGCATAGAGTAATAGACCTCCGCGAATCTACTGGCGAAAGCGCTGTTGCTGCAAGGTCCAACTTTTCTTCTTCTTTGACTGCTGCAAGTTCGCTGTCGTTGTCTTCGGGATTACTTTCAGCAGATTCATTGGGAGCTGGTCATGTGGATAAAACGTCCTCAGTGGGCAAGTCTACTGTTGTTCCGGCAAAGTCATTAGTCGATGAAGAACCGCTTTTTGACAACTCAGATGATGAGTTTCCCGAACTGGTAATTGACGTGCCATGAGTGTTATTTTTATCCATCATTTTATACAGGGTTCCCACACTTCCCGGAAAGTCTGAAAAGTTCTGCATTTTTTCCTTGATTTTGCATGCCCTGGAAAGTAAGCTCATATTGTAATGTCCTAGAAATTTAAGCTTAAAGTCCTGGAAACTTCTTCAAAATGTAAATTTTGGATAGTTAATGAATTTATAGGGTGTCAAAATGAACAATGTGGGCCACTAGTGAAGCACTTACTTACTGACATATGATAATAAAATAAATTTAAGATGTGTTCCATACACTTTATGAAGAACTGTGTGCACTGGATTACTTTTTGTATGTAGAGTCAGTAACTACTTTTTGTCTCTATATCTAAACATTGGTGGTCTGTTAAAAGGTTTGGTGGTTTTGGAAAGTCCTGGAAAAGTTTTGGAAATTTTTTGTCTGGAAAAGTGTGGAAACCCTAAATTATTGTCTTACTGGTCGAATCATCCCGCTATGTGAATGAACTTATTGTGCATAAAAGTACGATGTCTGGTAAAAGTTTTAGTTCCATTTTTTGTATAGTGCAACAGTATCCATTAGTATTGGGGTGCACAGCTGCTGTTAATTATGCTCACGGGTATCATGCAGTGTATAGAATTGTTGAGAGTTCTTAAGTTTTTCATCTTTGTGTCATCGGCATAAACAACTAGGAGTCGTTGTTTTAACATAGTAGTCCTCAAGACAGCTCCCGTAAACCACATGCATATTAGAGATTGTTTTTGTTTTAATGCCGTGTTGTGGTGACCATGCAGCCTGCGTGAGTGGCAGTCCAACTTCTATGAAATAGTATATTGAAGTGTGTTCTGTGAAGCATATAATACAATTAGTGTTTTGCATTCACAATTGTACGTATGACTAATTACCTCCGTGTAGGAAGTTGCGTTTTTGTCTCGGCAAGTTTCTGTTTCTGTTGTCGGAAAGTTGTGGATGAATTTCTGTGACATTATTTAGAGGACGGGTCTTACGTGAGAAGCGTTTGGTTGCATTTTGGAGATAACTTGGATCCCGGACTGAGTTTAAAGACTTCTTATTAGTTTCTTTGAATTGATTTCAGTCGTGGGAATACAGTTATCTTTTGCCAGTGCTATTCTCACTATCTGCTGGTATCCTGACAGTGGTTTGCACTGTATGCAATTGTACAAGTGCTTTGTAGTTTGATGTCGTGGCGTTTTAGTTTCTCATTTTAGTGGGTTTTTATTGAATCTACATCAGCGTCTGTGTGTACATAAATAAACCTGTTTCATACTAGTTGCCGATAATTATTCTTTGAGTGAACACATTTAATTGATGAGATGTTCAGGAATTCTATTTCGTTAGCATACGCAATGCAGTGGCAGATGTTTACTTTGAGAATAAACAAGCTGTTGCCATAAGTAGCTGTATTTCTGTATGGTTGTTGGCAGATAATGCCAGAGGTGGATTTAAACATGTTTGTCCGAAAAGGGGCTCTGCAAAAAGTGGACCCCATTGGTCAAAGAATGTGTGAAAGCCATATGACATTTTTCCCCGCTGTGCGTTTAACTTTTTTGGCTGGTTGAGACATTTAAAACTGTTGTTGACATTCTTCTCCTGGGGTGCTATCTGTGCCATATTGCAAACCTGGGAATTTCATACATTTGAAATGCTAAAGTCACTCTTTGTTTTTGTACATTAATGGCAGGAAGTTTATGTGAGGACTCGCACATTTTTGCCTAGCACTGTCCAATCATATTTAATTCCACCACTGGATAGTGCTTAGTTATTGTGCTGTCTGCGTCATGTACAAGTGGGAGATGAGCACCCCACCTACGCCCCAGCTGGGGCATGGCTCCCTTTACCTTTACCTTTTACGTCTTGTACAGTAATGCAGATTAGAATGTGTGAGAGCTTTATGCATGTATAAATGTGTTAATTATTATCCAGTTAATTAATCATTTTATGTGATTGCACGATTAATTAATTGATTAGTTATAGATATTTTATTTGTTACCGATTGTTGGTGTTGCAGTAGAATTGTTATGTACTGTTGCTTGTGAATCATACATACATATGTAATGTGTAATATATGTATTTCAGATGAATCCAGTTTTATCTGATTTTAAGTGTGGTAGTAGCATGTGACGTTTGTTATTTTATGTTGCTAAGGCCTAGGATAACAATTACTGAGCGTCTGGGTGCAATCTGGTGGAAAAGTAGGTATGGGAGATGAAACTTTTATCTATGACATGCTGTGTTATAATTGTGTAATGTGGCTCTGTTGTGTCAGACTTATGGTCGAGGGGTCAAGGGTTCGACTCCTGGTCAGCTCACTACGTGAGTTCATGTTTTGTCGAGAAGTAGGATTATTGCTTCGGTCGACACTTTCTCTTAGAATAAATACCAAGATAATCGGAAACATGAACTGAAGTTAGAATTCGGTGTTATCTTTCTTCTAAGAACCAACATTTCCGATTATCTACCAGATAAGAAGAAAG
>Ga0209367_1001989_pt1 | contig 26318 bp, 14 predicted proteins | sample WorMetLIZISLAND2_FD_187412 | JGI IMG/M metagenome (GOLD analysis project Ga0209367, IMG submission 187412) | Marine gutless worms symbiont microbial communities from Max Planck institute for Marine Microbiology, Germany - Olavius geniculatus... ... | reverse complement strand
ATTTTCGTTGCCATTTGCTGAAATGTGTTGTAGGGGTGTATTGTATAGCTCCATTTGTCAGTGGTTCAATGAATGTTTTTGCAGTGTCAGCAATGAGAAAAATGTTATGCATTATGTGTGCTTTATGTGACACAACATTCATTCTCGTTTGTGACGTGATGTTGAACATTCAAATCCGTCCGTTTTTTTATTGAGGCTTCATCACGAAGCCACATACGATGGAAACTTCTGTTATTTTGGCTGTTTTGTGCCAGTCGTTTCCTTTGGCTGCGTTTCCGGCTGTTTTTTCTGGTTTCTGACCTTGAGACATTGGTGTTCTGTACATAGGATAGTGTGTAAATTTTGATCGTTTTTAACTTTTTGTTGATAAATGATTTTGAGCTATGATTTTTTTTTATATTTTTGTATGTCATTATTTTTGCCTTTGTTCAGCTGTGAGTGTTGCACCTGAAGGAGGAAATATTTTTGGGGTATTGTCTTATAATTATCTGATCTGACATTTTAGCTTTAGCAGTAGATTGTTCTGTACAATATTTAAGGCTGGATATTGTTGCTAGGCACAGTTGCAAAAGTTCTCAGTCATTTTAACCAAATTAAAATACCATCTCAGCTTAAGGTTGGGCTTCTGGTCAGGAAGAGCTCCTTGTTGCAAGATCGGTGCCGGAGATTACCGTGTTTACGTTTTATGAAGTTTATCCAAGCTGCCTTTTAGAGGGTGATTTGTCCTATGTTTCAGTTGTAAGTGCTGAAATTGCAGGCCTTTCAAATATTAGAAGTTTTTTTCTTAATAGTAATATTATTAACGCTATTATATTGCTGTTATGGCATGCGGTGGGATCTTGGCAGACATTGTCAACTGTGTTCTCCTAAACGCTTCTCGCTACCTGATGTTGTGCTATCAGTAATGTTAGCGTGCTGTCATGTGACTTGTTGGTTCTCCATGGCTTGACTGATTAATCATTGTGCAAGTCCTGTGTCCAGTATAGTGAGTTATTTGGTAGTATTGTGATTGTCCATATGAACCACTAGGGAGCGGCAGTGTCGGCTGGAGCAGATAGTTAGTATGAATATAATGAAGACACAGTATTCAATGATATATACCGGGATGTGATTGGCTTAGGGCAAATTGGCTTGTTCAAAGTAGGCAAAAACGTACAGCCGCAGTTTGTTCTGCTGCAATTAAAATACGAGGGTTGTTCGATAAATAAGTTACAAAACCGTGTCATTCTGTTAGTTTTCCAAATCTATGAAATCCAAAATATACGTTTTGTGGAGAATTTTGTTCTGAACACGTGTGAAATTTTTTTGGATGATAACGTCATTATTGTGACATCATCAGTTTACACAACACAGTCTACACGTGCATTATTTTCCCCACCAGTAATCTATCAAAACTTGCAAGCGACAAATAGCACCAGAACGAAAAAAATGAATAAACATAAGTTAATACTATCTCTTTAAATGCCGAAGACTATTGTTTCATTTTTCAACATATTGCTCGAGTTAGCTCAAACATTTGTCCTATCTGTCAGCAAACTTCTGAATGCCCAATGCAAAGAACAGTGCTGGATGCTGTCCATGCTACTGAGTAACGACTGACTACACTTCGGTATTTGATACAAATTTCTGCCCACCTAGCATTTTCTTACACCAAGTGTGAACTGTTCACTTTGCAGAGCACTTGTCGTCATATACTGGATGCATCTGAGAGTGAATCTGATTTGCATCAAGTCATTTTGGCCACAAAATACAATAATGGCACGCTGTTCATTATGGGAGAATTTCAGTGGAAACATAGTCATATTTTATGTTCATAAATGACGTCACAGTGACGTCATCGTCATAAAACTTACAGCTGCTACTCAGAATTAAATTCCTACAAAACGCATATTTCGGATTTTTAATATTTGGAAAACTAACCGAATGATGCTGTTTTGTAATCTATTTATCAAACGACCCTAGTAACTCTAAGTTGTATTTTCATTTTGTAGAGCATCATATCCTAAGCTACCTAAAGTTTGAAAAATAAATATAATCGGATGGTATAACAACATATAATATTAAGAATGTCTTTAGTTGTCTTTTAGATGTTTCTGCCAGCCATTTTAGTAGTGACTTTTAGCAATCAGTTTTGAAGAATAGTTATTTATGTGTGCCTGTTACACGAATAACTTCTCAGCGACTGATATTTCGATTGTGTTTTTCATATCCTGTCCTTACATAGCTTGACATTTCATCACTACGCTCCATAGGTAGCTATTTCAGCTGCAATAAATAGCTAATTGTTGTTATAGTCACATTTTCAAGAATTTCTGTATGTTAAAATGTGTACTTTATTATAATGTACTTTGAACTTGATTTTTTTCGTACTGTGTTATTTTATGAATTAGAATGTAGTTAAATAACGGGTTGTCTGTCGTGGTGTGTTGTTTAATTGTGTTAAAAACAGCTGGTTGGTTTCATCACAATAACACTCATGCTAGTATTTAGGATAAATTTTGGCATAATTCGTTATGTGGAATATACTTTTGCTGCCGTTCGTTCTGTATTTTAGCCTTTACAAGAAATTTGAGCTAATGCTCACGAGATGCACGAAAGCCTATAGCAGTTCCTGTTCACAAATTGCCTTAGTCTATCTCCAGCCATTTCGTCGCACTTCACTTCCGAAGTGTGTGGCGCAGCCAAAGATTGCAAAAACAAAACAATAAAACCCTTTATTTTTGGAGTTCACCGTCTTTCAAAGTCATCGATGTTGATACGACTAAAAAGCTCGTCACTAGTGCTAGTTGTGATAGGCAGCATATCCATGCCTATCTGCAACTGTTTTCACTCTAGACTGGCCATCAACAATCAAATAACGACTTTTAGGGGGTACCGCTCTTTGATGCCCTCGTGCGCAGGTTTTCTTGAACATAGAAGGTCGATACTTGGACCATTGAAATTTACGTTCAATGCTGAAAATTTCATACGCAGCTCGTCTTGGTCTATCCGTGGTGAATCTGGTGCAATTCGCTCTTGAAATGTGTCTCGCAGCTCAAAATCGCCAAAAAATCCATAAAAACCCATATTTTAATGTTCAAGGTCATCCGTGGTCATTGCTCTCTGTGGCAATTAAAGCCCGTGTACGACTTCCTATTAGTGATTGCCCTATCTCGCACCGTTTCTGAGATACAGTGACTTATTGGCCAAAATTCGCAAATTTTCTCCACCCCTCTCATTTAGCGCCCTTGCTCGGGATGACTCCTTTCAAATTTGTGGAAAAGCTTTACGGATCCTGAAACTAGAGTCTTCCAGGCATTCGACGGTGAAGATTTTGTGATTCTAGCTTGCACCGTTTTTGACTGATCCACCCGTGTGACAGACAGACGGTCGGACGGACAGAATTGCGATGGCTAAGATGCGCTATAGCAGTTCCTGCTTTCGTGCGTGAAAAATTTACAAGTTTTGTTAGTAACTAATGTTTGGTATCAAGTAAACTACAAAAAAACAACGAAATAATTATTTGGTTGATAACTTCAACGGAAATACTGACAGTGAGATATCATGTTACTGATGGCAATTCAGAGTAGAAATGCCTATTATGTGAAAAATGAACAGGTTGGATAAAAGGTACAGTTTACGTACGGTATATACTGAGTTTAAAATATTGGCTACATTGTGAGAAACGCATTCAGATTTGTTTATTGGAGGTCGCATCATTCACAAAGATGCCAGCTGAAAAAGTAACGTTTAAAAACAGCAGACAAGTGAATGGAACCTTAAATAAATTCATCGGCGTACGGCGACAGTAGGCCAGGGCCAACACCCGCACCGTTGGAGTGGATAAGTTAGTATACGCGGTACGAGCTTTTACCACCCCAGACAGTGCGGTATCTTACTTAATCCACGCTCGGATGGAATAGATTAGACTGTCGTCTGCTTTATTGTGCAGCCAAAACTTGTGAGTACAGAATCAGTGTGAGCTGAGCATGGTTAACTGCAATAACCACACTTAAGTTGTAGGTCTACTGTTACCGTTTTCGCAATTTTCGGCTGCGGTCGTGCGTCATAAAGCAAACGACGGTACATATTCTCAGGCTCGTCGACAGGGTGGAGTAGGAAGGTAAACTACCCCGGGCCCCGGGACGTTTGGGGGCCCAGACGTCGCTCAGGAATATAAAGTGCATCAGAATGCACCATTTTATAGAGAAAATTCAAAAACTTTCTCCCCGGGGGCCCCGCTGTGGCTCTCGATGGTCTGCGTATCCTAGGCCATCTAAGTGTGGCGCGAGTACGATGCCACACTGTGTGGTGTGGTAATATAATCTCGCACCGCGTGCTCGCTTAACCACTCCAGCAATGCCATATCTAGTACTCATTCTACGACTTGCGGCGATGAACAGATCGTGTACTGGCGGTGTTAGAGCCACGGTGCTGGCTCGCTGCGGCTTGCAGAGTCAGTGCGGCACTGATGGACGTCATCGCGCGTCAGCGCGCTTCCGGTTGCTGCTGCTGCTGCTGCTGCTGCTCACAGTCGGCAGTGACGTCGACGACTTCTTCCTGGAGAGGTCGTCCCCACCAAGCGATGTCGTTGTCGTGGATCTGTCGCCGCTCCTGGCAGCACTCGTCTTGCGGTCGCTGCGCTTCGTAACGCCCGTGCGAGTTAGCGTCGGTGTCCAACTGTCGCCTGCAGCGGTGGTGGCAGTTCGAGCGCGCGCGGCCGTCTTGTAGAGCATGCTGAACTGGTAGCCGTAGTCGGCGTACAGTCGCGTCAACTCGAGACGCCAGCCCCTGCTGTCGCTGGACAAAGGACCGCCGTCAACAACGCGAACAGGTTCGTGGAAGAACTCGTCGGCTGACTGGTGGAGTATCGTGATCAGCGGTCGAGAGCGCGAATCTCGCGCTGGAGCCGGGTGGAATGGACGAACGCTGAGACTGGACACTGCTGGGACCAGCGGCGGCGAATTGTTGACGTTCCAGACTGCAGACGTCGACATCGGGCCGTTAGCGTCTCCGCGGCAGTCGCCGTTTGTTCCAATCATCGCACCTGTACCAGTTTATCATCATCAATTGACAATAGGTGCATGCCACAGAACTCGAGACACATGCGGGGGGTAATTTTACCCCTCCCTTGGACATTTAAAGATGTAAAAACCTGGACACCGGATGGTTAAACAAGTATTACTATAAAAGTTTGCGAAGACTCTTGCGAGTCGCGACAGTAATGTTTTAGCTTTCTAAGATTATTATTTGCTGAAAAATAAGCAACTCGTGTACGTTATTTTTGACTGCAGCTGAACTGTTTAGGGATATTGTATCAACACATTGTGATTGCTTAGATTGGGATTACAAACTCCCTTTTGTTACATCCGAAGTGATACGCATAGGCCTATACCTGTTAAAACAAGAAATTTGAGCTACTGCTCACGAGAAGCGCGAAAGCCTATAGCAGTTTCTGTTCGCAAATTGACAGTCTACCTCCGGCCATTTCGTCGCAATTCATTCTTGAAATGTGCGCCGCAGCCGAAGATCGCAAAAGTCAATAAAAATCTTATTTTGGAAGTTCAGGGTCTTTCATAGTCATCGATGTTAAACGACTAAAAAGCTCGTCACTAGTGCTTGTTGTGATAGGCAGCATGTCCATGGTGATCTGCAAACGTTTTCACGAAAGACTGCCCAACAACCGTAAAATAACGACTTTTACGGAGGTACCGCTCTTTGATGCCCTCGTGCGCAGGTTTCCTTGAACCTAGAAAATCAAGACTTGGACCGTCGAAATATACATTCAATGCTAAAAATTTCATATGCAGCTTGTCCATGTCTATCTCTATTGATTTCGGCGCAATTTGCTCTTGAAATGTGTCTCGCAGCCCAAAATCGCCAAAAAATCCATAAAACCCCCTATTTTGGCGTTCAATGTCATACAAGGTAATTGAATTCGATGCCAATCGAGAGCCAGTGTACGACTTTCTGTTAGTGATTAATAGTAACCTAGGCTCTATCTTGCACCGTTACTGAGATACAGCGACTTACTGGCTAAAAATCGCAATTTTTCCCACCCCCTCTCATTTAGCACCCTCGTTCGGGGTGACCCCTTTCGAATTTATGGAAAAGCTTTATGGATCCTGAAACTAGTCTTCCAGGCAGCCGACGGTGAAGATTTGGTGATCCTAGCTTGCACCGTTTTTACGCGCGAGAGCTAGCATAGCTATAGCGCACATTAGCTACGGTAATTCTATCCGTCTGTCAGTCACGACCCGGTACCAATCCAAGACCAGGTGAGATAGAGACTTCGGGTTTTCACCATATGATAGCGTATTGTCTCTAGTATTTCGTGACAAAATTTCATCCCGCTGAGTAAAGGGGATCCCGTCGAACGAGGGGGCGAAATAGGGGCACCCTCTTAAAAAGCGTTATTTTACCGCTATAGGCTCGTCTAACGTGAAAGTGGTTGCAGATAGGCACAGACATGCTGCTTATCACAACAAGCACTGGCGTTGCGCTTCTTAGAAATGTCAACATCAATGCCTTTGAATGACCTTGAACACCCAAAATAGCGGGTTTTAGTGAATTTTTCGCGATTTCGGGCTGCAACACGCATTTTAAGAGTGAATTGCGTCAAAATGGCTGGAGATAGACAAAAACAACCAGCGTATAAAATTTTCAGCATTGAATGTAAATTTTAGCAGTCCAAGTCTGAAACCTCTACGTTCAAAGAGGGTTGCGCAAGCGGGTATCAAAGAGGGGTACCCTTCTAGAAATTTGGTTATTTTGGCTTGTCTAGCGTGAAAATAGTTACAGATATGCATAGACATGCTGCTTATCATAACAAGCACTAGCAACGAGCTTCTTAGAAATGTCAACATCGACGACCTTAAATGACCTTGAACCCTAAATACATTGGTTTTTAGTGATTTTTTGGCGATTTTTGGCTGCAAAAGAGCGAATTGCGACGAAATGGATAGAGATAGACCAAGATTACTTGCGAACAGGAACTGCTATGGGTTCTCGCGCGTCTCATGAGCATTAGCTCAGATTTTTTGTTGACTATCCACAGACAGATAGACAGACAGGCGGACAGAATTGCGATGGCTAAGACGCGCTTTTGCGCGTAAAAATCCATTTCGGATTGCTTCCTTGATGTCTTCTTCAAATACAGAGAACAGCGGCGCTACAGTAGTGGAAGCAATGTCAAGTGGGATAAAACAGAATCGGGCCTAGCGAAAACGAGAAAGGACAAAGCACACGAACGCACAAAACCCCAAACGTCTGCGAAAAAACTTCATCAAAATTGAATAAAAATCACGAACACAGAATGCAGCAGTGATTTCACATCTGCCACTATGTCTCATAAGTAAGATAATAGGCCTAGGCCATATACTTTCCAACACTTTACAAAAATTTGACGGCTTCTTTAGTTCTTTGCTTCTACCTTCTAACTGAAGTGAATGCAGTCAGTATCGTTAATCTGCAGCAGCTGCTGGTCCCACGAGTAGGCTTTTTAACTACAGGGTGGGCCAAAAAAACGGGCACAGTTTTTGTATACGCCAATAACTTTATCAAATGTTAATCAAATTTTCGAAATTTTTAATGTCGGATCAGGAGAAAATTTATATTAACACTATCACGAAAGATTCCACCACACCTAGAATGTGTCGCTACACTACCTAGTGAAATATCACTGTCTTAATAGCAACCACTGAAAACGAGACGATATCTGTAACAACACATTGTAAAAAAAATTAACAACAGGAAACAATCTGTTCATTGTTTACTGTCCATAGTAAGTGTCACATATCGCAGTTTTTACATCAAATGTTCAATGTCTTGGCCTTGCTGCTGGATGACGCACTGAAGTCGGCGACGCAACTGATCAATGGCGCGATCAACCAAACGCTGCGACAGTTTGCCCCACTCAGTGACGATCGCCTGCTTCAGCTGGTTGATTATCGTGAACTGTCGACGTTGATAGACCTGTTGAATGGTCCACCAAACAGCACAATCAACCGGATTTTAGTCCGGAATGTTTAGGGGCCACATGTCACGTTCGATCAATGTTGATCACGCAATTGGCCAGTGTCGTCGCCGGCTTGAGTGGATGTTTGACATTTCACAAGGTAGTGAAGCGACACATATGAGGTGTTGCGGGATCTCTAGTAATAGTGTTGCTACAAATTTTCTCCCGATTCCGACAGTGAAAAAAATTTAAATCTTTTAATATTTGACGATGTTATTGGCGTATACAAAAACTGCCAGTTTTTTGGCCCACCCAGCCGTATAGGCCTAGAGTAGGCCTTCGTAAAATTATATTCATAGTTCACACGTTCAAACGCGATATCATCAGCACAAGGCAGCCAGTACTAAGCCTATACTGATGGCTGTCACATTTCCACATGCAGCGAATTACCGGCTTATATAGCACATTCAGTCTCACATACCACTGTGGTATACGAAGGCGTATAATTCAACCATGTTCATAACCAATTGGAGGCCTAGCCCTAGCTACGCGTGCCAAACTTTCGTATCACAGTCCACATCGATTTCAGCATCTCGAATTGGATCAAGATAACTACGAATTTTTGCAGTTGCAGCCTTGTAGCTAAAGGTTTATGCATCGAGTTCCCGTAAGTAAACACTTTGTGGTTCTTGGCACGTCACTGAACAATATGAAATATTTCACATTTGACACACAGGATAAAGACAATCAATTTCGTCTATTAATTAATATATTTAGGCTATCACATAATGTCTTAATGCCTATAAGCCAGTGGCGGATCTAGGTTGCAGCCAAGTAGGGAGCGGAATATCCTCTTCCTCCTCCCCTTCTTTTTTCCTCCTCCGTTTCCTTCCACCTTTTCCTTTCCCCCATACCTCAAAAACAGGACCCTTAAATCCAGCTAGGTGGTCTAGAGGTGAGCTGTAAGCTCCCCAACGAAGTCTAGGGCGGAGCCCCAGTCGAAATTGAATTTGGTGCATTTTAGCCTTAAAATGTGACATCTCTGGTGGCAACAATCTTAATAATTTTCCTGGCACACGAACTTATTAAGTAGCAGTTTCAGCAGAGCATATAATGTGTTTACTTATGCATAGGGGCTCAAGGTGGGGAGGGGAGAGGGGCGGCCGCACGTCCGCCCCACTTGGATCCGTCACTGCTTCAGCATGCAGTAGTGTCGTCACCGGGGATTGGTGGACACACATCCCCTACCCCCCCCCAAAAAAAATGTTCAGCTGTGGGAAAATTTTCTTCTTGTTAGAAAATTTTCGTCCAGAAATCAAAATTGACGCTAAAACCGCACTTTTGAGGAAATTTAGGGTCAAAATTAAAATTTCGAACATCCATAATCTCTTCAGTCGCAAACTTGCAGCTGTGTGTCGCAATTCTGTCGAAAATTCGTAGTGTCCGTCAGAAAATTCCAACTTCCTGCCCCGCTATGACTATAGCGCCGCTGCCGCCACAAACAAACAGGTGGAATGTGGGATCTACAACTTGTACAGAGTCGCCGCACTGCGACAGTCGACGTCCAGTGTCGACAACTAGACGTAACGCGACCGTACGTCACCTCTGAGTAGAGTAATACCCCGTTTACACGATCGGGCAAACACCGAGCAAATATGAAGCATGCATAAAGCATAGCCTACACGAAGCAATCATCAAGCAAACACCGAGCTGGCTCGTCCAGCTAACATATAGCAGCTCATCGAGCCAATTTGATCGTGTAAGCGGGGTATAACTCTAACTCTGGGCCTACTAAATACTTTTATTCAAAGGTTATTTTCCATGCAGCAAACCCTATCGGCGCTAGGCTATATATGACGATCCGTCGTTTTCCATGGCCTACATTTTCCACACATTTTACGCGCGAGAGCTAGCATAGCGCGTAATAGCTATGGTAATTCTGTCTGTCCGTCCGTCCGTCACAACCAGGTACCGTTTCAAGACCAGGCGAGATAGAGATTTCGGGTTTTCACCACACGATAGTAAGTAAGTAAGTAAATGATTTATAAAGCGCCAAAGTCTCAGAAAGAATCAGGGCGCATTTCTAGTATTTCGTGACAAAATTTCATGCCGATGGGTAAAGGGGGGTCACCACGAACGAGGGGCAAAGAGGGGCACCCCTCCTAAAAAGACGTTATTCTACTGCTATTGCATTCACACGGCGGCGCCACGCAACACGTTATGCTATGGCTAATGTATACATATACATGCAGTAAATATAAAATGTCGAACTTGATCGATTTCAAGCATCGGCAAACCGTTTTATTATATTATCTGTAGCCTACGCTAGAATTAAGAGTTTATCCTCAATCGCCGACAATATTACGACAAAATTATAAATGTTAAGATACTCAAATTTTTGCCATAGGTGAAACAAGTAATCGCTAGAAAGACGCTGTTTTGCAGCTATTGGCTTGCCTAATGTGAAAATGGTTGAAGATAGGCACAGACATGCTGCTTATCACAACAAGCACTGCCGACAACCTTCTTAGAAATGTCAACATCGATGACCTTGAATGACCTTTAACCCCCAAAATAGCAGGTTTTAGTGAATTTTTTTTGCAATTCTGCGTTGCGACACGCATTTCAAGAGTGAATTGTGCCAAAATGGCTAGAGATAAACCAAGACAACCTGCGAACAGGAACTGCTATAGGCTCTTGCGCATCTCATGAGCATTAGCTCAGATTTTTTGTTGGTCACATTTTGGTTCTTCAAATTCAGCGCACCCCAGCTGTACAACGTCTGTGGTGTTTTATTCCAAATTTGTCACCAGTTCCTCCACGGCACATCGCATCAAAATGATGACAACGGCGCAGTGCACAGTGAATAAAGTCTATGTCAACCAGCTTGAATGGATGGTGGCAGTTAGGCCTAGGCCTATAGCTCACACAACTTGCAACTGCTTAATTTTTCAGCTGACTTCAGAGCTGCACAACACAAACTCTGACATTTGACTCCGTGTGGTGGCCATCCAGTAAAGAACCAGCATGGCGTATTCTGTGTACATTTTTGTCACGGTTTATTTCACGAATTCCAAAATATTTTTGTGTGTAGCCCTCAAATTATTTCGTCTCTAAGTTTTGTGCCCCCTTGCACCAAATCTTGGCGATGCCAATATGCGTTAATACTTCGTTTAAGCCACAAATCTCTAGTACCTTACGACCCAACGACTGCAGTGCATGACGATTCACTAGAACTCAATGTAATGGCAGATCACATTAGGCGATATTTCGAAACATAATTAGTACTAATAATAACTACTGCAACACAAATTCACGTCAGTTTATTGGGATGCAAATTGTCTTGAAGCAGGATTCGGTCGAGGACTTCGGCAGGACTAACAAGCGCCGTGCTTCCAACCAAAACCTGCACACTCAAACACACACAGCCCCGTCACATATCAACGTGTGACACGTGTCTGACCTGCAAGGGGTAAAGGGGGAGAGAACTAGGAAGGGTTATGTGACGTTAGGTAGGTTTTCTTTGATCCTTGGGTTGTAACGATAGATAGGTTAGGGTGTGGGAGCGACGACGTATGCACAGGTGGTGCTTGTCGCGGTCACGGGAAAGCCTGGCGCTGGACTTTCAGCGATCCTTATAATTCGACTGAGCTCAAATATAAAATGCAATCTGGCAAACAGCGTATGAAATTAGGTCTACAGAGTTACTGAAATTACTTATAACTGAACTACTTTCAGACAAAAACTCCGACATTACTAGGTTATAGAACCTATATGAGCGATTAAAACAAAGATGTTCACATTTGCAATTTGCACTGTTTCTTCAGTTAGCAAAAATGTTAAAACACCATAAATCATATACGTAGGGGACTAGCAAGCATAAAAGTGTTAGGCTGAACATATGATTACAATAAAAAGACAAAATGCAAAGCTTGCCCATTATTGCTATTGGCTGTCGTCTCACCCCTATGCCACGCCCACGGCACGACGCCACCGCCCTAACCTACCTATTATTACTTTTGCCTGGTTTGCCTGGAGCAAAACCTACCTAATGTTACACTCCCGCTAGGAAGATCTACGGTCACCCAAGGATTTGTGATTTCAATTTTTTTCCTCAGTGAGTCCTGCACAAATGACTGACGACAAACTTTTGGTCCCCAATTAACCTTTACCGTGTAAAGTATACGAAATTTGGTCAGTTGATTCTCGGGAAAATCATTCAAACTGTTGCCACCAGATGTCACATTTTAAGGCTGAAATGCGCCAAATTCGATTATGCCTCGGCTCCACCCCAGAGCCTACTGGAGGAGCTTACTACACTCCTGCAAACCTCCTAACTAAATTTAAGGGGCCCTACTTCTAAAAAAGGGTGTCAGGGAAGGCAAAAAAGGGGAAGGAAAGTGGAAGGGATGAGAAGAGAGAAGAGAATGTGTACTGCGTGTAAGTAGTAGCTTACAGGCTACAGGGTGAAGGCCTAGTGTGGCTGATTGGGGCGATGGTATGTCTGCTAGCTGCAAACCACGGGTCCAGTTGTTCGGGCAGTGGATGGCCACATAGTGCGCTGCAGTATCATTAGCTCATGCCAATGAGCTGCCACTTCCAAGATTGTAAAGCGCTTCTGGTCTTGAGTCTGTCTCATGTAAGAAGAGCTATAGCAAGTACTGGACTTTACCTTTACCTATATTGTGCAGACTTCTGCTTAAAGCCAGGCAGCACAGCCCTAACACATGACCTTCTGAACTGAAAATTAGCACACTGGTAACGTGACTCCTGCCTTGGGAAACATTCAGGACAATTCTGTTTTTTTTTCTGTGGCTTTCAGTTCAAGAGCTCGTAGAAACCGAGGAGCAGACAGACGAACAGGCAAGACACGTACTGTGGCCTATCAGGACTGAAAACTGTGTTTACAACGGCGAAAATGTGACTCTCAGTGTATGCATGAGTCAGTCGGTCACCTGAATGTTTGTTTTAGCTGCTGCGACAACATCGCGAACTTGGCGAACCTCAGTGCTGGACACTCCACCAATCACGAACACAATCAACAACGGCTGATCACCAGGACGAGGTTTGCTGACAGCACGGAATAACCTTTTCACACACAAATATCCTCATTATCATCATCATCAGCATTGTCAACATTCATTGCAGCATCAGCAGCAACAACTAGACAATAGAAAATGCAACAGAAACGAGTCAAAAGCTGAAAATGAATATAAATTTATCAAAAATAGTTGACAATAGAAAATAGTATGGTATGATAGCTTAATAAGTCTCACACAATCATGCTAAGTAAACGATGTTACAATTAAAACCAAAAAATACATATGAAAAATGTGAAGCAATGAATAACTCACTTAACAGATATGGCAAATCAGTGATTTATACTTTAGTTATAAATCAAATAGACAATAATAACTAAGCTATACAGTGTACATAATGGAAATGAATTGTAAATTATAAAGAGATCACAAAGAAGATTGTCAACCGCATCAAATTTTCAAAACACGAAAATGCAAAATCAAATAATTTGTTGTTACATAAGGTACAGCATATACTACAAGTACCAGTTCTAGCACACTTGGCTAGTCTTTATTCACTATGAAAGTGCAAAACGGTCTAAGTGTATCTTTGTAACAGAGATCAAACTTTTACCCGAATCCACTCTTCAGAAAATCTCCAAATCCCGACGACTTGTGAATGACATCGACAAGCTCTGGTCGACTGGAGTCAACGATGTCTTCAACGATCTGCTTCAGTAGCGGCTTCAAGTGAGCTTGACTGCTCAGTGACCCTGGCTCATAGACATGTCTGGCACAACAATCGGTACAGCGGCAACTATCAGCGTCATCAGAAAAAACGACTCCAAAGAAGCAAAGTTCTCAAAAATGTAACAGAAGATGAGAAGCCAATCTTTTCTTTTGCTTCTACACAACCACCTGAAAGCATTATCAGTACTAACTGCGCAATCACACAGATGACTGCAAGTACAGTCAGTGGCTTCTATCCCTATACCTTGTTGGCGCAGCTTGCGCCCAGTGAAAAATGGGGGGGAGTTTTGATAAGGTCGTAGATCAAAACTCCCCCCTATTTTTCACTGGACAATCTAATAATAATAATAATAATAATAATAATACGGTTTATTGTGTATGGCAACCAGTGGCTGGATTGGTAAATAAACATAAATCCAATTAAAATCCACGCAAGTCGCTCAAATAACTGGAAAACAAACTGTATCAACGTTGACCAGGTCGTAAGAGCTGCAAAACAGTATAACTTTTGAGCCGCAACCCAAAGTATAACCAGATAAAAACTGTAATATAATACGAGCTGCAAAAACACGACTGCTGCCACAGACGGCGCTCCCACTTACACCCTTAACAAAACTTCCCCCCTATTTTTTATTTTCCCCCTATTTTTCAAAATCTGCACTTTTCTTTATCCCCCTATTTTTTACTTCTCCTATTTTTTCAATGGGCAAACTACACCCTCAACAAAACTTTCTCCTTAGAGGGGAAAGAAGCGCAAAATGGAGGGAAAAACTTGAGTCGGAAATTGGGGAAACCTCAACCCAAAAACTGGAAGGAAGTTGTGCAAGATTATGATTCCAGATTTGGGAAAAACAGAAGCCACAGGCTACAGCATACTCATGAACGGTCACCCATCTTAGTAGTAAACCGACTCAACGTCCGGTAACTTCAGTGACGAATAGGGCCCTCAGTTTTCAGAGGAAAATTTTGCCAACTTTCGCAGGCCAGTTCGCAAAATTCCATGGCTCACCGCAGCAAAATTGTCCAAATTCCGCAGCTTACTGCGTCCCACCATTTGTGAGTAAACTAAGCTCTATTCTGTTAAAAAACTTAACTTTTCAGAAACTGGCATGGTGCTCAGTTATGCTAGCAACATACAAAAAATTATCGATCTTTTTTTCAAAAGTGCAATTTGTCAATTAGTCGGATTGTGTTTATTTACGATTGTGCCGTATATGATGGTAATTATTGGTAGGAATGCAGTTTTAGGCAGTTTACTAAGTAGTCCAATTACTTTATCAAGCTTACGATCATGCCAATCATCAGTCATTTCTCAACTTCTGCAAAATTCTGCGGAAAAGGGCAAATTCCACGGAAAAGGGCAAATTCCATGGCTAAGCTCGAAATTCCGCGGCCCACTGAAAACTGTGGGCCCTAGTGATGAAATCAACAATGCCACCACGTGGTTAAGCCACCACCAATCTGTGTCAAGATGCTACCAAATTAGTCCACACAGGTCTGAGAAACACTGCAGCACTGCTTTCCATACAAACGGAAACATATGACGTAACAATTGTTACGCTCAGTGATATTACAATCAAAAGCACTATTAAACCTAAAAATTTTTTTGTAAAGTCAGGGAGGGGGAAGAAAATGTTTTTTTATTCCATTTTTGAATCATGACATGTTGTGTAATATTCTACTACCAAATTAGTCCAAAACAAGTTGACACAATAGTATTCACAAAACTAAAGTATTGATACTGCAACACAAAAGCATGTCAAACTAAATGCCAACTGTTTTTCCTTAAACACTGAATACAAACGAAAAAACTGCACCAATATTTCTAATGGTCCAATGAAAAATTTTATGAACAGAGGTTTGTATTATAAATGGACAGCAACTAGAAGCACAAAAATTATTTTTACGCCTATTTTGCTAATAAATTAACAGTATGTAACCGAAACAGGTGTGCCTTTGGTATGGACAGTCTATATATTACCTGTATTGCCTCAAGCCATCACGTGCACAAGCCAGTCCTTGTATCTTGCTAATAACGTCGTGTATCACTTTGGCACATTTCACATCGCTGCAGTCTTCACCAACTGCACAACAGCACACGACACTAAAAAAATCTAAGTTGAATACACATAAAAGCTGAAGCCTAAAGTTATAAGCAATCTTGCAGTATAGTTACGGCAAGACCTAAAAAAGCAAAAAGCAACGATATCTAAAATATTTAACATTCCACAACTTCCACACATAGTATCAAAAATGCTACAGTAACGCACATCAACTTAATAAACATTTAACTTTACTACATACAAGGCAATGCAAAACAAAACAAGCAAGAAAATGCAAGTCATGAATAAACAAGATGCTTTGACAGTTTTCCTTCACACAATATTATTAAAACATATACAATAATAGAAGCTAACAGCAAAATAATAAGCAGTGACAACTTGGTATGGTTAAAACACTGAACGATGACCCAGGCAATATGAGTTCCATTCACGTTGTGCCTTTTTTGATAGCAACCAAAACAACAACAACTACACTGTGTGCTAAATTCATGCTGAACATGTCTTTTTATGGAATATTTACCTCCGCCAAGGAGGTAATGTTTTTGCCAGACTTTGTTTGCCTGTCTGTGTGTGACCAAGATAACTCAAAAAGTTATTGACGGATCTTTCTGAAATTTTGAGGGAATGACGGGCATGGCATAAACTGCAAGTGATTCAATTTTGGGGGTGATCCGGCAGGAATCCTGGATTCTGGAGCACTTTGAAATTTTCGTTACCATTGCGTTAAAGGGGGCATAAGGGAACCACCAGCTAGGTGAATATGGTGACGCCACCTGGCGAATAACATTGCCTTGGCGGAGGTACCTGCGGTCTATGACTGCTTTCTAGTACACAATAAATCACTCACCAATCTTTTTAATAATTTCATTGCAATCAGCTTTAGTTTCCATAACAGTCTGGAACAGCAGAGTCTGTAATTGCATTCATATCAGAGCAAATCAATAAATACAATAACTATGCTTATTTACAATTATTTAATGTTTTATTCAACTAATGCACGGACAAGGCTCAGTCCCACATGGAAATGACATGCCACAACACAACAGTTAGAGGATCTCTTTAATTAAATGCAATTCAATTGCACTAAGACACGACAGACAACCGGATAGTCAAATAGAAAGTAAAGTCTGACGTGACTGGGCAGAAATAGTACTGAACACACATTTGTAGCACAAACAACAGCCATTTTAATGTTGCTGACCGCAAACTAACACCAAATACTACTTTCACCAAAAAATTAGAGCAGTCAACTTAACGTGTTAATTGATGCATTAATGTGTTAATAAATTAACGTGCATTAAAAAATTAACGCGTATTAAAAAAATTAACACACATGCATAAATGTATTTAATTTACTGAATTCCATGAAGCAAAAGTTCCAATATTCTATTAAACAGCGATTATTTGACAACTGAATGAATTCAAGTAACTAAACTGTAGTTGCCGTTCCATCACTACTGTAAATAAATGTTATTTAGGTGTCAGGCTAATAGATTTCTACGCTAGCAATGACGTCAGTTATTGTTGAAAAATGCGTTTTTATTTGTTTTCTAACTTTCTATATTCTACAGGCGAGGTCTCCCAAATGTCGTGAAGCCGGGGTAACTTCCACCCCCCCTCTACTCTCCCTCTCGACGGGCCTGGGTGCGTTAATAACATGCTAATTAATGGGTTAAATATTAATGCTTTGACAGCTCTGAAAAAACTTTAAAAACTTCATCAATCAAACCTTCAGTTCTTCCAGTTCGTCCCGGCTGACATCTTGTGGTCTGCCGACAAGTGAACATATAAATGTCAACAGCAGCAAAATGTCATCAACCGACTTTGTACTGAAAAACACAAACAATGACACCTTGATCAAAATGATCAGCCAAATATTCAAACTGGTATTAATGTTTCTGCAATTATGATATGATATTTCTACAACAGGTCAAACTCCCAATCTCACACAATACTGTATTCAACGACTGGCAAACCAAATTATATATATAATAGATAAAAAATTCAACAAATGCTGAATAAAACCGTTACCTCGATACTGACCACCACAACAATACTAAATGTTATGAGTATAATAAACACTTAATTGACAGAAATGTGCAGCTAGCTAATCAAAATTGGAGCAAAGTTAAAACTAATATATATATATATATATATGACAGGTTTCTGTCTCTCTGGCTGTGACCCTAATAGTGTAGGAAAACAGAATAAAAACACCTGGCAACTAAAAAAAGATCCGTTCTTTACAAAGGCATAAAGTTCACTTTTGGACGACTGCAGGCCTGAAGTAAGTCCGTATTAAAAATTGGTCACTTAAACAAAATCAAAACCATTAGTAGCAGAATCAACACTAACACAAGTAATCACAGTGCTGACAATACACCGTGTCCAGAAAAAAAACATCAAGGACATCTTCCATTGTAACATAAAGAAGGATAATCAGATTTTTACTAATCGCGCGCTACGTTCCTAATGTAGTGAAGAGGAGTATATAAGATCAGTGGAATATTGAAGACCAACCATCCGACGACTGACCAAGGACCGACCTCTGTTCCTGGAAGAGCCTTCCTGGAAGAACTTCAAACGGCCATATCTTCATAACGGTGCTAGATAGACACATGGTCACTATAGGCCACCCATAGAAAGTAGACCCCAGGGAGTCGAATGGTCACGTGACTGATGACGTCAAAAGGCCAAACTCATGACCACATATCTCCATAACAGTGCTAGATAGATGCATGGTCACTATGGACAAGACCATGCATCTATCTAGCACCGTTATGGAGGTATGGTGCCTCAAAGATAATTTGGTCACGAGTTTGACCTTTTGGGGTCATGTGACGTGATGACGTCAGTTGCATGGTTGATGCTGTCGGCGAGGTGATGATGTTGGCACCACTATTTGTGGTGTGAAAAGAAAGGAACTAAAAAGCAGTTAAAAGAATACAAAAGAAAATAATGCGTGCGAGAAGTACATTAGATTGGTCACAATCTAAAATATTTCTTGTAATAATTTTTGACACCAATATTTCCGACACAACCGGCGATCAAATGACTGTCCAATTTTCCACCGCACCCATTGTCTGCTTCTGCACTACCTGGGAAAACAAAATCAACGAAATATTGCATTCTTATCCTATTATGCATGTTCGGGTTTTCCCAGATAGTGCAGAAGCAGATACTTGGTAAGGTGGAAACTAGCATGATCATTTGTTGGCAAGTAGTGTCAAAAATGTTTGCACCAAAAATTACTAAAATCTGTCAATCCTCCATTAAGTCACAATTAATAATGTTGAAAATGCTTTTTTACGTATTTCTGTTCATTTGAACTCATATTTCATTGGTTCTGTTTTCCCCAGGTAGTGCAGAAGCAGACAATGGGTGAGGTGAAATACTAAACAGTCATTTGATGGCCAGTTGTGCCAAGAATAAACGTACTAAAAGTTATTAAAATTGGATATCCCTTCATCAAGTGACAATCAATAATGTTCAAGATGTTTTTTCCGAACACAGTGTACATACGACGCCTTATGAAATACATCTACCGTTCTTCTGCTGGCAGCTTTAACTGTTGCTCAAGTGCTTTAGTCAGCTGGCCAACGCAACTTAACCCTCCATTTTTCCCATCAAAGCCCTGGAGAAGACCTTTCTCTTCAGCTAAGAAACTGTCGAGTTTGGTCAAGCCAGGATGATGCAATAACTGAACTGTTGCCTGGGCGATCTGTAGCAGCCCACAATGCCTGTGAATACTTCCAGACCTGCCTCTACACAACCACACACACGCAAAGACTCTCATTCAAAACATTGTACATCATGGGCCTAGGGTTTTTCACGTACTTAAAAGTTTGTCAAGGTAAGCGTAGTGAACATTGGTGGAGATAAAGTAATCGTTTTTCTGTCTGTCCATCTGTCCGTGCATGTGATGACTCATAATGCCGTGGCGCCTGCGTGTCATAATGGCAATGACGTCAAGGCTGGCATGCTGTTATTACTTTTCCTTCCCTTTTGCTGCCGTGAAGCAGCCTTCCACTTTTCCCTCCCCTTTCTTTGTATTTACCCTTGGCTGACCCCTGTTGCCATGACAACGAAATCTGAGACAAAATGGGCTATAACTCGGCTTGTATAATGTATAAGAGATATCTTCAAGATCTTTGTGTCTAATGAGGGGAGGGGGGGGTATGGAGAATGGGCTATTGGATAAAGCCAATCTAATTCCACCACGACCATCTCTTGTTGCCATAGCAATGAAATTTGAAACATAATCGGCTATATGACGTAACTCAGCTTGTACAAGAGATCCTACTGTAGATCTTTGCATAGTAGTAGTAGTGGTAGTGGTAATAGTAGCAGTAATGTTTAAATTACTTCAATTAGCGGAGATATGCACCCTCACGAGCGCCTTCTAGTTATCGTAAGTTTTTCTTACATTTATATTTCACAAGGTACTGTACAGACACGTTTACAGTGAGACGGAATATATAGCATGATGATCACATTATTGCAAATTGTCTGCAGAGTGTGCCAGAGAACAAAATTTAAAAATCAGTCAATAAATGGCAAAAATATGTACAAAACATAAAGGCTGTGATAGGAACTGTATGCATCAACATAATGGCTCAAATACGAGGGGTGGGCAAAAAGTTTCGAGCCGGAACATATTAAACTACAATTTTTTCACAATCTATGTATCAGTAAAACATGCATTTTTTTCACTGACTCTTATATGAGTCTGCTGCAGATATGGCATCACCGTAATTTAAGACATCACAGGACATAAAACTGAAATGATTCAAAGCGTCAACAAAAACATCTGATGAATGACATCATCATGCATAGTGGCCACCACAATGAGCAGATTTAAAATTTCAAAACAAATAATAGTCACTGGGGGTTTGTTCATTACTTTTTGCAGTGTGGTCTTGGTGCACGAAAATATACTCATGAACAGCCGGCTGGGTAATAGTAGATATAGAACTGGACTGCAGTGCCAAATTTGGAGAGGGTGCATGGGGCTTGCTCCCACCCCTTTGCCCATCAAGGGCCCCATGCAACAGGTTGGATATCTTGAATAGTTATGAAAATTGTTATGAAACAGCAAGCCTGACTTTCCGCTTTTTGCGCTAGCACTACAAATCATTTCAGTTTAAAGCTCTATGATGTCATAAATTACAGTGACTTCACATTTCCAACATGCCCACACGAGTACGCAAGAAAGGCGTGTTTTACCAATGCATAAACAATAACAAAAATTTTGGTCTAATATATGGAGGCTCAAAACTACCTCGTACACTTAGAATAAAATATCAAATAAATAAAATACAGATTGCTGATGACAAATATTCAGAAATGTTAAGCTTTAAATAATTTAACACTTGAATTAAAAACACTGCACAGTATGGATAGACAAAATAGCCCTGGCCTTGGCCTTCGTGTATAAAAACATTCGTATGCGAAAACTTATCTGCAGATTATTTAGCAACATTACTGACATGTAAAAACTGCGTCTGAAAGAAAAACAGTTTACGATGCACCTAAACTGTTTGATCTGACTTTCAATCTGATCTATGATGCCAGTTTTGCCAGTTTCTGTATCGACTGATGCATCAGCAGATTCCTTCGCTGCAGCAGCTGACATGTGTCGCTTGATCTCCGCCAGAGCTTCCTGGTTACATCCACGCAAACAGTTTGCCTCAATGCATCAACTCCACATAAGCTCCAAAGTATTCCATTTCTGACAAAGAACTGATAAAATGATGACTACTGGCGGCGGTGATAAAAGTGTCAGCAAAAAATGGGCCAAATTTGAAATCTGTGGCAAATTTTTTAAAACAAAATTTGCACTTTTTGACAAAAAAATGACACGTTTAAACGGAAAAAATCTTTTGTAGCCTACCTCCACATCATCAATGGCTGTCTTCTAGTCCCATCCAAAGAGCAATCTTTTCTCCCATACCTTATCCAATCACCTGGGGTGTAGATGTACACTGTACAGTGAAGCCTGCCAATGTGATGCTCCAATGCTGTACACACGCTAATCATTCATTTTACTTACTTACTTACTTACTTACTGACAAACAAAGCTGTATCATAATCATCATCATCATCATTGTCATCATCATCATCTATCTATCTATTTATTGCAGCACTGACATTCAATTATTTAAAATACAAATAACAGCAAACACAGACATTTAAATAAATAACATTTAATATGAAGCCTTTAACACTCTACTGTCTAAATACATCTTTTCACAGAACTCAAAAACTCAGCTGTCATAATCACAAAGCTGGTTTGCTTACTTTCAGCTTGAGCATAGCAAGAACATTGAGAAGCGAGCTGGCCACTGGGTCATCTGGGTGTGACAGGCAACCAGGTGCAACCAATCGGAATTCAGGATTACTACAATACATCAAAAACACGGCGCAAAATGCACAAAACTGCAAACTGTAAAACGAACTAATAGACCTAAACACATATTACAAAGCATAAACTAACAGCACAATGTATGTGATTAAATAAGCAAGTAGCAAACTAGTCAACAACTTGGAAATGCAAGTATTCAGGTACAGTTAGTACCCCTGTTTAGGGAACGGAGGCTGTGAGGAGTCCATGTTGGTACCACAGGTTAGTGTTCAGGCAATCCCATTTGTTTCTTCAGACAGTTTTCTGGCAAGATATACCGTTTAGCCACAATACATGCATTACAGACAACAGACAGGCAGATGACAGACATAATGTTGTGTATAAAAAGCACGACCATTCATACAGTTGGCTGAGAATTTATCTAAAATATTAAAAAAAAACAGAAAAGGTGGACCAAACAAAAGCATTTTCCACACAAAATAATAGCGAAAAATAAAAAAAACAAAAAGCCCAGCTATCGCTAGGAAAAGCCGACCGTACTGCCTACATCCAAAGCCCAGCATCCGACTTCCAATCATGAAGAGAAAGCGATTTGCCAGAGGTGACACAGTTTCATGCAGGCTATGTTAATGGAATGCTATCTTGAAAGCTACAATGAACACTAGTATAACAGACATTGCACTTGGTCATTTGCCAAGTGATATAAATAGCTACTGTTCCAAGCATGTAATCATCTTGTCAGATGACAGCTTCAGAGTAAATAAACATAGAGAATATTGGATGCAGGTTTTGTTAATTTCTCACAATAAAAACGCCTTGCTCGGGAAGACACGCTACAGCCTATACAGCTCCTGTTGCAGTACTGGAGCCTGATTCACAAACATTGTCGTAAGACATGTCGTAAGACATGTCATAAAATTATCATAACTCAATATTTAAGATGTCATAAGATTATCTTACGACATGTCGTAAATGAATTCACAAAATTAATCTTTAATGATCGTAACTTTTTTCACAAAGGTGTCTTGATGTCATGGTAACTATGGTCGTCTGCAAGCCACTGACTTGTCAGAAAATAAAAGCGATCATTTAGAGTTAAATTTGTAATGTTTTAATTTAGAAATTTTTAATATTCTGACTACACAATTCCGAGTACATGGTGTTAACACGAGTGCTGATTTATTTTTTATTTGTTTAGGTTTTCTTATTTATTGGATGTTTTAAATTTAGTTTATTTTTGAAGTTTATTAATATTTGCTAGATTTTTGAGACAGTAGGCCTGTTGAAAGCTGTACAAGAGTGGGAGAGGCGAAGTATTTGAAGCATTTTTTGGCTGCAGCACACTCTGCTGCACTGTCTAGACAGCGCACGGTAGCGATTGGCTACTAGCAAATAGTAGAGATAAAAGCGTTTTTTATACGCATTAGCTATTTAGCTACTACAATAAAAGGCCTACAACGAAAAAAACAGCCTGCATCAATCACCGACGGACAGCTGTGGACTATGCAGTTTTATTTTGATACTGTGGTACTATCAAGTATCGCGATATTTGAGTCATTATCATTAATTCATTTGTCGCACCGCACAACACCACACTGTATTATTTTTTATTCTATGTCTGTTGTCAAGATATGTGTTTACATGGCTACGGCGTAGCAATGGTCCATCGCCAATGCAAAGTGCTGTTTATTTATCCATTAATTAATTAATTTAGCAAAAAGACCACACAAAACAAATCTAGCATTTTTACGTTACGAGGAAAATTAAATTAGGAATCTTATGAATCGATAAAAAAAGTTTTTTCGTGTTAGATATAATTAGAATCGAAAATTTTGATTGTCATAAGACACCTAAAAAGTGGTTGTAAGATTTCTGTCGTAAAATTGACGTAAGACGTTTTGTGAATTAGCACATTGGCGTACGTGTGCAAAATGTCATAAAATTATCACAAAATTGTCCTAAGATGTTTTGTGAATTTGACTCCTGATCTTCAAGGTCATTCAAGATGAATGATTTTCATTTCATTTGAAAGTAATTAATAATATGCAACTTCCTATTAGTGATCAATAAGCAACTTAAGCCGTGTCTCTCACCATTTGCGATATATAGCCACTTATAGCTTCAAACATTCCACTCAACATTGCGACCAAACAGCTGCAGATGGACACATGGTTACTATTGACAGCCTATAGGAAGTCGCCACCGCCCTATCCCATGGTACCATCACCGACCCTCTACAACTCACCGTTCATCCACGATCATGCGGTAGCATGACTGGCCTACCATAGTGCATTATTACCCTTCAAGGTCATTCAAGGTCAATGATTTTTATCTCATTTGAAAGCCACTATGCGACTTCCTATTAGTGATCAATAGCAACATAGGCTGTTTAGCCACAGCACAAACGTGACAGATGGACAGACAGACGAAGGAACAGATGGATGACAAGTCATGCCAATAGCTCGATCGTTACATAAGTATGGTCGACTAAAAAGAAAAAACTGATCAAGCTAGAAAGCACCTGGTAACAATGCTGACTGGAGTCATGTCGACCATTATGTCAGCATGATGTCCTGGCAGACGAGGCAAAACAGCAACCATCTTGTCTAGCAATGTGTCATGAAAATGTCCGATAACACTGGCCAGATCCAATGTCCTATCAACTAGCAGCACGGAAGCCTTCCGCTGTGCAGTCTAGGCAAATCACCAACAACTGACTAACTGATCAGCATGCAGTTTATGCATCAAAAATAAAAAAATCACAAAAAAAGCACACACTGCCGCTGTGACAATGGCACACGAGTTGTATAAACTTTCCAATATTTTAATTGTTAGTCATTGCGCATTTACCACGAAACTGCAGTATTTCTTCACACTTATAACGTAAGATCACACTTGCAAACAAGTAAAGGCAAAAAGTACACCAAAATAGCAAAAAAAAACACAAAGAAAACACGTCACCCACATATGTTTTCAGCTGATTTAGTGAAATTCTTAACTCAGAAGAGATGGAACCACAAGACTGTGCTTAAAAAGCAACAAAAATGAGAACATATATCTCCATAGCATAAACAGTCTACATCTAAAGATGCTTACAATGACCAACAGCAAAACATATTCAAACCTTTCGTCTTGTCCTTGCCCAACTAAGAGAGGCCAACTCTCCAGCGACAATGTTACTAGTTGAGCCGAGAGAAAAGACATCATCGGCACAGTTCAATACTTCTAATACACTGTTCAGTGCACAGGCCAGCAACTGCAGCAGACCACAGACAGCTGGTAATATCAACAATCCATTCAATCACTCGATAAGCATAAAACAAACAGTTTAGACAGCATCATATAGGCAATTAAGACATCAAACTGACCATGCAAGCAAAATTGCTACCCAACTTCACAGATGACAGCGTTTGCTACAACAGCTGGTAATATCAACAATCCATTCAATCACATATGCACAATATTAACAGAAAAAAACTTTGCACGTTAATAACTGTGTCTATTGCATAACATGTTAACTGCAGTCACATGCATTGACCAATAAGCAAGCAAAACTCAAGATACAGCCACAAAATAGTTTTTCTTATGATCACAAAAAATACGATATGTTATGACATAATCACATGACACATTTACATGCAAAAAAACGTTATGCTTAACCTCTTGCTCTGTTGGCTTATGCTTAACCAACCCACTTTTCCAAAATTATTCAAGGTTCAGCCAGTCCATGAAAATAACTTATGAAAACTGCTGGAGCTGGACCTTTGACAGTTTGCATGTCCTGCCAGTTGTCAACCCAAAGCTGCAAAGCTGAAATGATGGCAGGCTGAGAAAACTGATTTTCTGAGTTACGACGACAACTAAACAAAAATAATGCAATGAATTAACCTTCAATCTTAACTGCAGCTGGCGTGGTAGACTAGCAAACTCAACGTCAAGATTACTACTAGCAGCAGCTTTGTCTCCTCCCTGGCCATCAAACAAATACATCATATGATAATATTACGAATATTTTCATGTTTTTATCCAGCATATACCCCAACGTGGCTCGGTAGTCTAACGGTAACGTGTAGGACTTATAATGCTGAGGTAACTCAGAGGCGCAGGTTCGACTCCGCACCAGGACACTGCCAGGTAACGACCTTAGGCAAGTTGTTCACACACATGTGCCTCTGTCACCACGCAGT
>Ga0209367_1001988_pt1 | contig 26319 bp, 15 predicted proteins | sample WorMetLIZISLAND2_FD_187412 | JGI IMG/M metagenome (GOLD analysis project Ga0209367, IMG submission 187412) | Marine gutless worms symbiont microbial communities from Max Planck institute for Marine Microbiology, Germany - Olavius geniculatus... ... | reverse complement strand
GTCTCCTCCTTACTTACAACAAAAATAATTCAACACAGTAGGTGTATGCAAAAATAGAAAAAAAACAAAGAATTCGGAACTGGGTATTTCTACGACATTGTCTGGCATGATTTTGCACACTAGGTTATTTTTTGCTGCCCTGCCGCAGAACCCTTGGCAGATGCTCGCAGAACCCTTGGGTTCCGCGGAACCCCAGTTGAAAATCACTGATTTACATTAAGGTTACATTTTCAATGCGTTCTTATTGACAAAGGGATCAAGCAGCAGCATACACGCCTTAGACTAACAGTTTGCGTCAAGGTCAAAGGTGGCTACTTTGAGCTCAGACTTTTAAGTACTAGTTTCCAATGATTGTCTCCATGACTGTTTCAAATTTTGTAAAAAAAAGTATTAGGTATTAACGATTTTACACAAACTTATCTGTAGGGGTGTCGCTAATTTTGGAACACAGTGTACTGGCAATGCAATATGGATCAGTTCGGTTTTTAGACAACACTTGTTAGTGCTGAGACTTGTCGGAATGTTGCAGATATAAACAAGTTCCTGTGGATGGTGCGTATTGGAGGCAGTACCGAGCATGGCCGGCACATCAAGGAGGCTGATTACTACACACCTCAGGGCGAGTTCCGTATTGACAAGGAGGGATCACCAATCCTTCTCAATTGCCTTATGTACAAGATGTGCTACTACCGATTTGGATCTGTCTACACTGAGCAGGGTCAGCGTTTGTAAACCTGCATCAGCTCATTTTCCACATAAACATAAACAGTGCTTTTAGGCGTTTGAAAAGCCCTACTTTGATATTTCACAAGTCTGCTTTGGGGGCTCTTGGCCTGAACTGGGCTCAACTCTGTAATATTGGCCAGGGTAGCAGAAATTGTAGATTGTGCTGGTGGTGCTCCATTGTTTTGTTGTTGTTACATTGTTAGTTGTAGTGCTTGTACAGTGAGCTGAAAATGAAGACGATTGGTAGAACCTGCTACAGAAAGCGGATATAGAAATTACGCTGAGCGTTGCATTGTGGATGAAAGATAGTTAATGAGTGACTGAATGAAATGTTATTACTATTTGTTCCAGCCAGTGGCTGGATTAGAAACAAAACTCCAAGGCTGAAAGTAGAAAAAGGTGCAATTAATTCGTTACGTAAAACAGACGTTTACAAGTATCACAAATTGTGTCCGTTGACATGAGTTATTGTCTCTGTATTACAGGAAAGCCGACTGGATACGACCGTGTGCGCAACACGGAGATTGGAAACAAGGACTTTGAGCTTGAAGTGCTGGAGGAGGCATACACGACAGAGCACTGGCTGGTACGCATCTACAAGGTGAAGGATTTGACAAACCGTGGCAACTAGCTGCTCTTATATCATCACTGAAACATTCTCCAATGCTGCCGTAGTTGCTGCTGACAAGTGTCGTTGATCCGTGCCTGTGCTGCCATTTTTGATGACCAGCAGGCCAGCTGCAGCATTCGTATCAGTTGTCGGCTGTCCATCAGTGGCGTGTGGACTTGCATCTGTATTATACCCAGTTACTTACTACTGTAACCACCATTGTCATCAGTGCTATAATCTTGTTTCATTGCCCATCTGTTCATTTTTCACTGCCGGCATGTTAGCTGACAGTTGACTGATTGAAATAGTTGCTATTTGTGAATATAGTATTAGTTAATCGACAGCTGTTCTGTCTGTGGTATCACTTAGTGTGATGGGTTTGGGCTGAGCGAGCAGTTGCTGTTAGTAGCCCATTATTCTTCCTGATCTAACTCACTTTAATGCTTTGTCTGTTGAAGTTGAACTCCTGTGTGACTCTACGTCTGAGATGGAGATACTGCCTTTCTAACTGAAGTGTTGCTGCTGCATTTACTGCAGAAATAGCCATTAGAAAATTGTGGAACCTCAGCTTTAGTAGCCTAGGTGTTATTACAGTCATTGTATTTATCGATATCTGATAACTTGCTCAGTTGATTGATTTTACCTTTTTCGCAGTTTATGTCAGAATGTAAGAATAAAGCAACTATTTAATCACTCGCGTTGAAACAATTATCACAAAAGTAAAATTGGCTTGCTTTTTTGTGGGACCCGCTGTTTATACAGTGGAATGCCATCTGATCCAGATAAGTTAAGTTGAGAGGTGTAATAGCAGCTCAAAGAATTGATGCGATAATTATGTGACATCAGTTTGCAGGTTCTATGACGTGAAATAGCCAAATAATGATGTTGCTTTGCATTTTTTTGTAATGTTGCATGATAGCCTGATTGAATAAGTGTGTCAGTTAAGATATTCTTCCGTTAAGACTTCACTTCATTCTTGTGATTTACAGCTGATTAACTTTAATTAATTGTGCAGTGGTTTTCTTCAGTTTTGGAATTTTATTATTTTTTTTTAAATTTCTAATGCCATATGTTAGTAAGTTGATAATAATCTTTAATGGACTGTGACATACATCTGCACGATATTTAGGTAGTAGGCCAATATGTTATTTTGACCTGATTTGTTTTGCATTTAGTCTCATGACAAAGCCTGTTTATTGTATTCAGTTTGTGCTCGATTCTGTGTTGTACAATACAATCTGTGCTTGTTAAATGAAATTTTTGTTGTATGTTAGTTAATATGTTTGGGTGTATTATCCAGTGGCTTCTATCCCCCAAATCTGGAAGCAAAATTGGGAGCAACTTCACCCCCCCCCAGTTTTGGACTCAGGTTCTTGCCAAATTCTGACTCAAGTTTTCCCCCTACATTTTGGGTTTCTACCCCTTTCTAGGGAGGACGTTTTGTTAACGATGTAGATTGAAAAAACGGGGGGAGTTTTGTTGAGGATGTGGATTAAAAAATTGGGGTAGTGAAAAATAGAGGGGGAAGTTTTGTTAATGGTGTAGTTTGCCTGGTGAAAAATAGGGTAAAAGTTTTGATCCACAACCTTAACAAAACTTTCCCCTTATTTTTCACTGGGTGTAAGCTGTGCCCACCAGGTATTGGGATAGAAGCCAAAAGTTATTTGTATCCACTAAGTTTAAGTGTTGTTTTAACAGAATTGGGGGCCTTGACATGCGCCATAGCATGATCATTAGGACCTATAGTTTTCTGCGGAAAATTTTGCCAAATTCCACAACTTACCGCTGCCTTCCGTTTTTGCGTAAACTAAGCTTTATTCTGTTAAAAAATTCAGTTTTTGGATGCTGGCGTGGCACTCGGTTATGTTAGCAACATACAAAGAAAATTATCGATCTTTTTTTCAGAAGTGCAATTTGTCAATCATTCACATTGTTTTTATTTACGAATGAGTGGTATACGATGGTAATTATTAGTGGGGACGCGCCATTTTAGGCAGTTCAGTTTGATTTTTCTCTGTGATATAGTTAGTCTAATTATGTTATCAAGCCAACAATCATACTATTCATCGGTCATTTCTTAACTTCTGCAAAATTCCACGAAATTCCATGGCAATATCAAAATTCCACGGATAAGGGCAAATTTCGCGGCTTGGCTCGAAATTCCGTGGCCTGCAGAAAACTGGGCCCTAATGATCATATTTTTGACGAAAGTCAGTGAGTGACGTTAATATGCTAAAACATTAATTTGCTGCTGCCTATAAGTCTAGCTTGGTCTTGGGTCTTGAAAAGATCTGTGGAACGCCAGTACCTCTGCAACATACATGTCTTGAATAGGCCACTCCCACAACTCAGCCAAATGATAATAATGTGATTTTTCAGTAGCCGTTAACTTGATGCCCATGACTTGAATGACAGCGAAGTTCTGGACAGATCAGTAAATCGTTTCTAATGTCCAAGACCTAAAAAATTTTGCATGCTTCCAGTTGCCGTCCGTTTCTAGAAAAATCTGTGTTCCTAAAATTTTTATTGGACTTTCAAAAATATCAGTAGAAATATCAGCGCAGTTATCAGTATGTTTTCAAAATTTTACTGAAAAAAACTGTTTACGTATGGCCTAAAATGTTGCAGTATCTTTGCTGAAGTTCTCGTGAGTACTATTTAGTGTGTCAGTTTGTCGTTTTTATGAGTTATTATTTGGTAATATTACATGACACGTCATGTTATGAAAATTAAATAATAAAAAAATCCGCCGCTCTTATCCCTAATTTTTTGCTGGTTTCAACCGGAAGCATGGAAATTGTTTTACGCCCAATTAACACACGACACCGACGCGATCGCGTCGTAGTTGTAAATTGGCCATAAAGGTGTGTTCAGAACGACAGAAAATCTAATGGCTTTAGTTCAGTTCATTTCTGTCCCTTTCAACACGCCTTAAGATCGGTATTTATTTGTTTGAAGATGGAACGTTTACTGCGGTAATAATATCAGTGAACAGCCAACGTAGCAAAATAATATGAGAAAGTTTATTGTGATGTGCACTGTGCTTGACTGCAATGTGGTCGCTGACAATTGCCTACCAACATTTCTGAATTATACGCCCGAACATCGTGCGGTTAACTTCAAAAGCCGAGTCTTTCTTTCGCTGGTGATACCCCGTTTACACGACGAAGCAAACGAGCACACCGTGCGCACGTCGTGCACGTGTATATTGAATACGTTTGCTTCATCGTGTAAACGAGGTGTATAAAGATTACAAATTTGCAGAAACCCGATAGACAGCAGTTAACTTAAAAGAGATCGAAACGATTAACTGCTTTGTCATGATTAGGCGTAATCGCTCTTGCAAATGCACCGGCAAGTGATCCCTCCTATCCCTACACATTTCTCTGTAGCGTGGTCCGTCTGTCGTCTGTCACATTCGTGCATTCTGCTTAAAGCACTCGACGGATTTGTATCCCCATTTAGCCAGCACAAGGGCACATTTTGTCAGATGGGGTTCGCTGACCCCCAAGGAAAAAAGCGATTTTCTGATATGGGGCTTGGGTTGAACCAGCAACTACCACAACACTAGGTGGCAGCATCGATCAGCTATTCCGCTTTTACCAAACTACGTTGGTGCTTGTTCTGTGTCTTGATGGCAAAGAACACTGTAGTTATTAGACTGGTCGTCCCAAGTGGCAACGGAAGCAAGCAGTGCTGTTGTGATCCGGTCCAGATGTCAACGATGCACACACAGCTAGGTCACCCATCAACCCGAGCCAAGCCGTGTAACTGCACGGCATTGTACCGTCTGGGGGCATTGGCAGGCAGTTCCTCGACCTATGTACATAAGCAGTATGCAGGTCTGCACCGCGCCAGCTGTAGGCCTACCCTGAGTGCAGCGCCAGCCAGAGATTCGCACACACACGGCCGAACAGACATCGATTGGACCGACCAGCCAGACCGTCGCCGGCACATCAGCCTCGTCAAGGATGTGGTGCTACGTGGTTGCAAGCGCGCCAACAAACAACGAACGATAGATATCCTTTTCCGGCGGGCGTGCGGCCGGCGCCTGCCAGCCAGCCGAGCTGTGTGCCAGCGGCCGCGGCCGCACGTCAGGTGGTGTGGTACTGCCGGGGTGGGTGAATTCGGCGGGGAAGCCCTGGCGTGCAGCTGCAACGGCGTCGACGTACTGACAGCAGGCTGGTCGGTCGGTCGGTCGGTCCGTCGACGTCGAGTGCTGGCCTGGCCTGCAGTGCCGACGCCTACGTGCATGCCGTCCGTATGTATTGATTTTTGTCGGCTGGTCGTCGTCGTAGTTGGTTCGTCCGTGCATGCTTTCGTCGCGACTCTAGTTCGACTTCCAGACCACATTCGCACTCGCACACATGCACGCACGCACGTACAGACTGAGTACACAGTCTGCACTTGTCAGTCACTGACGTCATTCCCAGGAGCGTCATCCGATCGCGGCGCACAAAAGGATCTTTCGTATATAATATATTATCCCGCACATAGCATAATTTCTTAGTAAGCTGAGTATTTTACGAACGTATGGAGTTAAGTAGAAGTTGTGGAGGGACGTCACGCGTGAACTGAATTATACCCCGTTTACACGATGAAGCAAACATGAAGCAAAGATGAAGCAAACGCATTCAATAATACACGTGCACGACATATGCTTCATGTTTGCTGCATTGTGTAAACAGGGTATTATAAGCCGAGACTGACAAAATCACGCCGAAGAAACTTTTCGATCGTTCCTTCTTGCAGCAGGCACCCCCGAGAACTTTGTTTAAGGAGCTCTTCATAACTATGCGTACCGATTGACTGACTGATTTTTTTTCAGTCGAAAAGCAGCTTTTGCCGAAGACCAAATTACAAGATCAGTTAAGAGCGTGCGGCGTCGTTGCGCAGCGACAAAATTGAAATCGTTAGTTAATAATCAACGAAGATGCAGCGAGTGCGTGCGTTGAACTGTGGACTGTGATACGATGTGATGTGAATGACACGATAACGGGACGTTGAGAGACGTATATAGCGGTAATGAGGTATGGACAGAGTGGCTGAAATCATCTTCCGTGACGGTGACGACGATATACAACGGTCGGTAAGCACGTCCGCCGACACGTCGACGCTCAACGACGAACAAAAGACAGCAGACAGACCCAGCGCTCGAGCGCCTGCATGCATGTGGACCGACCGACGGCCCCCGCTCTCTGTGCTTGCCGCTGGCTTGGCTGAGTCGGTCGGTCGGTCGGTCGTCAATGCGCCTCGAGGCCGGCGTACGCCAGCCGTGCAGCTGTGCGGTCCATAGTGACAGCGGCCGCTCGCGCTCGACGTGAGAGACAGCAGGGTCGAGACTGACTGCACTGCATACAGCACAGCAACTGCGTGCACGTCGATGTCAGCTGCGTCAGTCAGTGAGCACTGAGCCAGCTCAGTGTGAGCCCAGCCACACGCACAGCCACCACCGCTACACGTCGTCGTTGTACCTGTCAGCCGTGCGTCAGCCAGTCATCGAGCGTCATCGACGCCGCACTGGCTGCCCGCGGCTGCTGCTGTTGGAGTGCCGTGTCAGTCTGCCTGTCCGTGTGTGTGTTTGTGTGTGTGCCTGACGCACTGCTTGCGTGGAGGAGTAGAAGGATCTACGTGGCGTCGAACAGTCAGACGGATAGATCGTGTATAGTCCCTGCAGTCGGCGGCCGCAGTTTAACATAATACAGCAGCACGGCACGCCCGCGGCGGCGGCGCTGCCTCATTGCAGTGGCAGCTTGTTCGACGTTGAACTGTGGACTGTACGCGTCGTGCACGCCCTGGTCGTGGTCGTTCGTCGTCGACGAAACAGCGCTTCGAGCAGGTCATTGTTTATTCGACGTAAACGCCGGATAACTGGTGCGTTATATTGAGTGAGCGATTTGCGAAAAGTTGGAAATCAGGATGAGCGCGCATGGTAAACAGTATCGAACAGTGAGGGAGAACGAAGAGGTGTTACTGTTGCGTTAAGCCGGACCCGGTTAGTTCTTGGACGAGTGACCGTCGGCACTCGATAGACAGGTAGCCCAAGCCATCACCGTATGTAACCAGCCACCCAGGTCAACTCAGCCTGGCCATCCCTATGCGGGTAGGCACAGTGAGTACCTGCCAAAGCTGAGACCAACGGCACGACGGAGAAATGGTAGCGCAAAATTGAGGCGCGCGTTCGCACGATTTCTCAGAGAATCTCGGGAGAAATAAAAAGTGTGAAACGTGCGCTTTAGTGTCTGCGTAAGGTGCGCTTGTGGGCTTTGTGGCTGGGAAGGACTTAAAGTGACGTGCTTCTATGCGTTACCTAAGACAAAGAAGTCAAAAAGTCGAGGTTTCCGGACGCAGTTAGAAGAACTTAGAGAATGATGATGCATTTAGCATAAGGACCGAATCAGTTCACGCGCCGGTATACCGGTCTTGCCGGCGCTTTCAAATGGGACAGCTCCAGTGTCGAGTGCCAACGGTAATTTGACTGTTACCAGTTCTGCTACTATTGGCGACTTCCACCGTCGGCAACTCGATGGACAGGACAGCTGCATGGCAATGTCGGCATTAGACGCCAATTTGCAGTTTGCTTGTACAGGGCACTACAAGCCATGGACTTAGCTACAGTATATATAATTGCACCGTCCGGATCCCTCGGCTCCATCTAGGCCTATCTGTTGGAGCTTCGGAATCGGAGCGGTCTTTGCTTTTCGGATTAGGTTTTACAACTCCCCAGTTTGAGTTTCTAATCCCAACTTCCCAAATCCCGATGAAAACGAAACCGGATGTAGTTTGTAACGACAATAAAAGCAAGATGTATAAAAAGTAATTATAGCTATTGTATGTTATGAACTAACACAGTTTCCCGTGATTAATTACAGCGTGTTGACAGTAGTACTTACACTTGGGACAACATGGCGCGCTTTGGTTTGTAGAATAAGTGAGTTCAGTTCGGCTACTCCGAAAATCTACTACTTTCTTCAGTGGGCGCCGGTCTAAAGTAAGATACCTAGCCTAATGTTTAAGCTTTTCAATCTACGATCAGTATCTGAAATCTGAGCCGTGTATAACAAGGCTATAAGATACCCTGATTTAAGCAATATGACATACCTCACTGGACTCGTAATGAATCTTTACATTCAATTTTGGTGAACCGTGCAATTATTTTGAAATTTATCGATTTCATAAATGTTGAGTACTTTGTTAAAAAATCAATGATTATATTTACCGTGCGCACGCACGGTCCATGTGAGGTCACAAAGTGTTATTAGCCGTGTGCAGATCGTACACGCTTACCAACAGCGTATAAGTGAAAAGTTGTGTGGCCGCCTTTTTGTTTATGTTGCTGCTATTACTTAGTTATGAGCAAAAAACTAACTTTAGAAATATTTGAGGCTGTTTTGGCTACAGCAGTGTCCACAACTGAAGATTCTGCTCATGTGATATTTCAGTTTCGAATCATGTCCATTTTTAGGCCTTTACTACCATCCAGAGTGTTCTTAGATGGCATAATACCACCCAAAATGTCTTACAATCCACTTCAGAAGTTCAGATCGTACACAGGCAGCGTGCGCAGTCAACATTCTGCACCATGGTCAATAACACCATGCTTTAAAAATTGCAACACAATGCTAAAATACCACAGGGCAGCCATTTTCTGTTTAAATTTTCAATAATGGTTGTGCAAATAAGCAAGATCGACCTAGCCCTAAACTCAAACCTGACCCTAACCCTAACCCAAAACGTTCACACAAAAAAACGTGAAAACAACTAAGAAACATCATTGTGAGTCTGCTGAGATACATCGTATTGCTTAAATCAGGGTATCCTTTTTTGGACTGGCGCTGTTCTTTCTTATACACTTCTGCAGATGTTGATCTAATTTCCACATTTCTTCTCAACTAGGGTTAGGGTGAGGGTTAGGGTTAGTGAAAATGCATTTAGCAGTATATACAGGTCTTCAGCCTGTTGAACCTTCGGATTATAGATGTGCAATCTTTCCAGGTTTCTTATCACCTAGTTCTAAGTTGTATCTCAGGTCAAAGTCAAATATAATATGACTAGGTTTCTAACGTTTGCCTACTTCACTGTCTCTTGAGATAAAATTTACACTGGATTCTTACTGTATGTATAATATGGATATCTGCATGTGTGAAGTCAGTAATAGTAGGAAGACTGGTGTGTTGTGCAGGCTGACGCCATGTAGCAGTCAGTCGAGTCTAAAGCAGAAAACATTCCAGTGCCATTTGGTGGTGAGAACAAAGTTAGTGGAGTGTCGATAATTAGTGTTGAATCCAGCAGCATGGCAAGTGTTGAGAGTGACAGTTCTTCCCTCGATGATGACGTTGATGACTCTGACTATGTGGTCGATGTAGATGATGTTAACACAAGCACTGAGAATGCAGCCGGCAATGTCAGTGATGCAGCAGACTCTCCAGACCTCGACATTGTGCAGTCTAGGGTTGTTGAGGAAGACCAGTCTGTCTTGGCAGATGAACAAGTGTCATCTGACAGTCTTTGCAGTTCCACAGTCGACGGTACCGGTAGAGAAGTAACTGACGATGGCACTCAGTTTGATTTGGCATTCTGCAAAACAACTACACCAGAAAATGCTGAAGAGAATGCAGCTAGTGCTGAAGTCATTTCGTCTTTGCTCGCTGAAGAAAATTCAGGAAAGTGTAATGATGGAAAGCAAATGGCATCAGCAAATAATACCATGTCAAATTCAGGTAGTTCTTTATAGTAGATTAGTGCTAATAATGAAAATTATTTTTTCCATACTTTAAAAATAATCTTTATGACTAATATTTTTTGGTTAATATTTTGTGTTTTAGCTGTGTTAGCTGTGTTAATAAATTGCTGAATTGTAAATATAATACATTGGACTAAGTGCAGTGATGGGCACAAACTTTTTATTTTTAGTTAAGTTTTAACTATTTTTCAAACAAAAAATATCACCGGGTATGGCAGGTAGTTAAACTTTTAGTTAAACTATTTGTCTAAATAGTTTTTTAAATGGTTATACATTTTCAAACTTTAAAAACAGTTTTGGACAAGATTGACTTTATTGATTGTTTTGTGCTGTTGTGCATCTACTGAAATTTAATTCGACCCAAAAATGGTAAAGCAGTTAAACTGCAAATGAAGTTATTTTTCTCATGTCATCCAACACAGTCCCACAGTTCACTGTATAGATAGTTACGTCATAAAGTCATCATTCATCAAAACTTTAAAGGCCAGGTTGCATGAAAAAACAATGTTGGTTAAATATGTGTAGAATGTAACACTAATTAATATTATGTTGATCCTATGAAATGAAAACATTGCTTTGAAGTATCTTTCAGAGAAATAATGTTGTGCCAGCTGAATGCACCCAAACGTGCCACAATAGCTAATGACATCACTTTCAGGATGTGTGTTTCAGGATGTTTTGTTGACACAGACATTCAGATGGAAAACATAGTAAATCTGTTGGTTTTACTCAGAATAATGTTGATTTATAGTACAAGCAATGACGCATAAGTGACATCAGAAATTATGTCATTGTTTATCTGTTCACCGTGTGCGATTTGTAAAATTAATGATGTGCTGGAATATTGTGGATTTTTTAGTGGCCTAAGTATTGATAAAAATTTTGGCTTTTTTGAGACTATATGGCCGTAAATTAAGTTGTACTTGACCTTTAGGCAATAAAGCTAGTTAGCAACCCTTCCGCAGGTGACGTCACAGTTCCGAAAGTGACCGAAGCCGTGAAAAGGGAAAATTGACTCTTTAGAGTATTAAGATGTATTAGCATCCAGAAGATTAATGAACATTGACAAATTAGCATTTAATTAAGCCAGTTAATGCTTTATAACAGTTACATAAAATGATGCGACTTGGACTTTAAATACTGCTCTGTTGCTAACAGAATGTCGCTTGACTCAGGACTGAGTGTCGCAAACTGGCAGTGAATACTTCAGTTTTTAAAGGTAGTTTGGCAACAGATAGATTTGAGGTGAGGTGGCAGCATTTGCTTAGATTTGCCTGTTTCATAGTTTATCGAGATTGTTAAATGCAAAAGTGATAGTATTATTGAAATTTATCACCTATACCAAAGTTAATGTAAAATAAAGTTTACATATTTATATACCATTTAAGATTCGTTGTCTTGTATTTTTCCAGCTGGATCAATATCAGTTTCTTCTGTGACAGCGTCAAAGAAGACTTCCAAGAAGTCGCTGAATGAACTGCACAAAGAGCTGCTGAAAAGAGCAGAAGGTTTAAGCTTAACCACAGCTACTGAACATGATTTTGAAGCTGATGAAAATTCTGCACTACACATTGATCTCAGAAGTGAGGATTCCAATGAACCTTCTGCCAGTACTGTGAAAGCATTTTCATGTGGAGATGATAATAGCGACTCAAAGCCATCCTTGGGCACGAGTAACATGCATAGCAGTTCTAGGTGTGAAAGATCAAAGTCGAGGAAGGCTGCAAAGCCGGTGAAGCGGGAACAGGATTCGGCAACAGAGCTGGTGGATATTAACCCTGCACAGCTGCTGCTTGCAACATGCAAGCTCTGTTCATATACATGCATGTGCAGTACACAGCTTGATGCCCATGTAGCTGAAGTGCACAGATCTAGTCGAGATGTGGATCGCAGCATGCAGCCATATGGATGTAAGTTGTGTTCATGGTTCGGCAACTCAAAGGAAGCATTTGAGCGTCATGTAGCACACCACCCGGGTCATCACACTCTCCGCTATCACACATGTCCGTACTGTCTTTTCTGCACTACTGACATGTCCGTCATTGAATCACATCTCTCCTGCACTCATTCCGCGGACAGATTCCGCTTTGAAGTGCTGCAGGAAAGCATCTCTTATCGACAGAAGCTGGTCGAGTGTCCTGTTTGTCAGGGGCTCTATCAGTGGCAGCAGGATCTGCTTTGTCATTTCCGCGAATGTCACAGTCTGGAATTGCTCGCAAGTTACATGGAGTCTGCCTTCCCTGAGCTGTCCGAGCTGTCCACCATGAGTGTCCCAAAAGAGCTGTTCAATGATCTTTTAGATAGATACGCATCTGGGGCGATGGAAGGAGCTACTGATAATGGAGTAGTGGACATTGATAGTGTCAAAGATGGTGATGGTACGTGGAGCCAGGTGAATACTGTGCCATCGACACAGCACCCAGCATCAGATGTTGGCACTGTGATCCGTTTCCACTGCAGTAACTGCGACTTCAACATTGAGGACTTTGATCTCTTTAAGAAGCACTGCGCTTCTCACAGTGCTGCTTCTGTCAGCAACGAAGGAGGCATTCCAATAAAGACCGGCATCAACAACACCTACCACTGCCATCTGTGTCCATTTGGGTGCTCCAAGATGGTTCACTATCGGCGCCATCTGGAAATTCACGAGCGCAACCAGAGTCTTGCTGAGGGATTCCGCTGTGGCTACTGCCACTTTGCCCACTACCGACAGAACTGCATGAAGTTTCACCTGGGCAAGTACCATGGTGATCGACCAATTAAGATGTCTCGTATAACTGATGGAGTAGAGATCGAGCTTTCAGAGGCGGACCTGTATGCACTGAGGTCAAGAAAAACTCCCAGTGAAGTTCGTTCTCACCAGTCCAGTCCATCAGCTTCACTGTTTGTTCACTCGGACAAGGAGAAACGATCGACTAACCGCTACGATTCTGAGAGCAACATTCCACTGCCAGTAATAGAGAAGATGTCTCCTGGCAGAAAGACTCAAGAGCTGGCCACAGAAAAGAGTCTGTTGGTTGGTGATCGGTCCCATGGTAGTCTGGCTGAACTGGAGGAAGCAAATCGGTTGCTGGACGTGTTCGAGCAGGATCTTCCTACATCAATGATCTACCCAGATCCAGTGAAGTGTCCTCGCTGCGACTTCACCAACAGGGTCCGTGTCAACATGATTCGTCATCTGAAGCTGCATCGTGATGAAGACAGTGCACTGTTTGTTATGTCAAATCCACAGGCTCCTGCTGCCGGCCATTTTGACATGCAGAAGAATGGTTCACTTGAGTCAAGGTCCAGCAATGATAAGCCACTGCTTCGTCAGATTTTGTCGGACAAACTGCTGGTATGTGTACATTAATTCCTGTTGTAGTTTGATGTGTATGGATATTTCTAATGTAAATTCACTGGATATTGTATTAGTGGCATTGTACTACCATTTGTGGAATATGTAACAGATGTTGTTGGGTCATGTTATCGTAAGAATGAAAAGAGTGCTAGTATAGATATCAGTAACAGTTGTTTTGTTGTCCTATCCAGAATACGATGTGGTAAAAAAGTGTCACAGTTGTAATGTGAAGGATGTTAAACTCAGAGTGAGCTAACAGTAGAAAAATGCTCGAGAAATTTACAGTTAATGAGGAACATATAATATTGGAGAAGATGCATAAACACAAACTATAGTGTAGAATATCGTGTATTTGTGATGTAGGTGAGCAAGAGTGAAGCAGGCAGCAGCTTTGACAGCTCAGAGGCCAACGAGGACTCGGCAAGAGTTATCGTCTCAGAAGGACCACCAGAAAGAGTTTCACAATCAACACCTCAGGACTACAGCGAATTCTGTGCCAAGCTGCATAACTCGGATCTCTTTCAGTGTCACCGCTGCCACTTCACTCACCGGTTTCCATCGAAGGTGAAGCGTCATTATCACTATCGGCACTCGAGCGTGATGCCATACCGATGTGGTCTCTGTCCCTTCGAGGCGGTGGAACGTGGGAAAGTGGTGAAGCACTCACAGCTGGTACATCGTTCACTGCCGATGTCAATCATCCAGCAGGAAAGTGGAGCTTCTGCTGATGCAAGCTTAACACCACTTCCAATAGACAGATCTGATTCTATCGCAGATTCTAAGTCTGATGTTAGCGTTGCAAATGAGCTGCCGGACATGAACTTGAATCTGTCCGAAATAGTGAAGCAAGAACCAATCGATTTTGACTGCGAAGCCCCAGCTCTTGATTATTATCCAATAACGGACAATACGTCCACACTTGGTGAGGAAGATGAGATGGCAAGGTTGTCACCAGATGTTGATGTGTCAGCGATGACAGCAGGATCACAGTCCAGCGTGGAGTTGGAGAATGGTATTGATCAGTTTGTTAGTGGTCGTGGTGGTCGAATGTGTCGACGTCAGTTCCAGTGTGCATATTGTGGTGTGGTCTCGCGTTGGAATCGCCGGGACATCTGCCTGCATGTGATGCACGTTCACCTGCAGAGGCGAATCTTCACGTGCCGCTACTGCAGCTTCGGCAACAGCAAGAGCAAGATGTTGGTCCGAGCTCACTGTGTCAAGTTTCATCCCAACCGCGTCGTCTCAGTCCGTGATGACACAAACATCGCCAATGCTATCACAACAGTGGATGAGAAAGATGGTGTCGTCACCGTCGCGTTTGCACCAAATGGTTCACCAATACTGGACACGGACAAGCTTCAGGAGTACATGGCACAAAACAAATTGGCTTCCATGCCTCTCTCTGTGAACAAGAGCAAGTCGGCAACACTGTCTTCTGAGAGCAAACCTAATGAGCAGTCTTCTTCATCAGTCACTGAGGGCCATGGACATAATCTGAGACTGAGAAGTGCAGATAAAGAACCAGTTGTTAGTAAGCAACCACCTGCAGCTGAAGTCAGTAAGCAGCTGTCAGCAGCTGAGCTAAATAAGCAACCGTGTGCAGCTGACTCGAATGTTTCTGCATCGAAAGCTCGCTGGAAATGCCGACTGTGTGGATTTGCAAATGAACGTATTGGCCGTGTTAAGTACCACATCATCTGTCGTCATCTGAACCTGAAGCCTTTCAGCTGCCCGCACTGTCGTCTGTACTTGTGGAAAATGCAGGCCGTCGAGTCTCATATTGACCGATGTCATCCGGGGATGGAGCGGCGTGTCACTGCAACTGTTGACGAGATGGCTTCCTACCTGAAACGCAACGTCGAGGCAACAATTCCTGAAGCTCCTAGCAACAGCAAGCCAATTACTGCACCTGCCAAGTCACCAGTGGCTCCACCAACCTCATCGACCATCATTTCACTGTCTTCCAATAGACCGACCTACTTCCGATGCAAGCTGTGCGGATTTCAGGACGTGCGCAACGACAAGACAAAGTACCACATCGTCAAGCAGCATCTGAAGCTGCGCCAATTCAGCTGCCCATATTGTCATCTGTATCTGTGGGGCCGGCAGCAGGTCGCCCGCCACGTGGAGGAGAAGCACCCCACCTTTGAGGTACGTATCCAGCGGACGTTCCAGGAGTATGAGCAGTTTCTGAGGAACAACATCTGTAAAGTGGAGATTGCGTCGGGTACTTCAACGGCGTCACAGCAGGCTGGTCCTCTGTCTCCATCTGCTAGTGTGAGCGAAGATCAGCTCGTGTCATATCAGCGCTCTGCGGCCCTCGTAGCTCGTCTGCCATGTGATCTCTGTTCATTTGTCACTGACAGCGAGATGTCACTGTCAGCACACCGGCGCTCGCACCGACTGTACCAGTGCATGCATTGCCGGTTCCGACACACCCTCGTTGCCAAGGTGCAGAGCCACTGTCTGTCAATGCATCCGACCAAACCGGTCCAGTACAAACAGTGGACACCATCCGCTCTGTCGTCACCTACGTCCAGTCACAGTGATCTAGCAAGCATCAAGGACGAGGTCAGCGACTGTCTCAAGTTCTACCCATGTGATTTCTGTCCCTCGCACTTCAGCACGCAGTCTGCCCTGGACAGCCATCTCACGTCCGTACATAACCAGGTGTACAATTGCCACGTGTGTGGAGTGACGGTGCTGAGTCAGAAAGACCTGGAGGTGCATATGCACGAAGAACATCCCGGAGAGCCGGCACTGGTGAACATTGTTTCATCGGAGAATGCTGATGAGGGTGACGATAACCGGTCGTCAGTGAAACGACCTCTGTCAGCCAGCAAGGATGATGATAACAACGATGATGATGATGTTGTGGAATCAGCTAAGTGCCAGAAGCTCGACACTACCACTAGCACAGTCAGCGACGGCAACCTGCACGTGTACAAGTGTCGGCTGTGTCCGTACTCCTGTCACAAGGTCACCGTAATGCGACACCATGTTATGTCACACCTCCGCTATCACCCATACATGTGCCCGTACTGTAATGTGCTCCGGTCTGTCAAGAGCTTCCCGGTGAAGAAACACATACGTCTGAAGCATCCTGGGAAGGAGGAGCGCTTCCTGTTTGTCCAGAACAAAGTCCTGGAGAGCAAAGTGGAGAAGTCATTCTACCATGTGCCGCCGAAGCCGGTAGCACTGGCCGGTGGGTCGAGAGATGGCGGATATGTTCGGAGGGATGGGGTTGACAATGATGCTGTGGATGACTTGGATGAGCAGCCTCCGCAGCTGGAGCGCGAAGTGGAACCGGTGAAGCTGACGATAGGACTGTCCTCAGCACAGCTCGGTCAACACAAGGTGCTCTACCGGTGTATGATGTGTGGTCTCAAGACTCACATCCGCATGGACATGAGGCATCATCTCATGCGTGAGATACAGTACAAGCCTTTCAAGTGAGTTTTGCATCTTTCATTACATAAAAATGTTTCATGTTTGATATTCATTTACAGAGAGTTTTAGCATTTACATTTTGCACGCTGTTTTGAATGATTAAGAATTTGATTTATTGCCAGCAATTTGTTGATTTTTATGTATAACTGAGCAATTGAATCAATAAAGGACGAAAAGTCTGTCTGTCTGTCTGTCAGTCCCCTCCAGCGCCCTCCCTGTTGCGCCGTTGCGGATCCCGACCCCGACCCTGAGTTTGAGTTTTTGTCGGCAGCCTGAGGGGGCGGGGGTTGAGTTGCTGGGTCTTCTTTCCCCGTTGATTCTGTCAAGTTCGTCAGTATAGTGCTCAGCTTCGTAGTGACATCTGGTGAATGACGGCCACTTAAAGGTCCCAGCCTAAGGCCTTAAAACCGGCCATGAATTTCATAGTCTCTGCGACGTGTGCCGGTGCACGGGTTCATTTTGGCAATTGGATCAGTGGCACCGTCTGCACGTTATTACGACCGCGTACCACGTACTGCGTACAATCCCTCCCAAACTCTTGCTGTACTCGTAGGGCGGGTACTTTGCTAGTATTTGTAATGCTGCTGATTAATTAGAAATGATGGGGTTGTTTCGGCATGTGAGCATTGTTTAAGACAGTAAGTTCTAGATGGATGGAGTTTGATGGAATGAACATGGAGAATGACTGAGTAGGAATTACTGGGATAGCATTAAGGGGAATAAGATGTTGCTGGTCTGCCCTAAGTGATGCACAGAGTATGTATTAAGAGAGAAGGTCAGCGGCCCATATGGCTAGTTTAAGTTGAGTTTGAAAGTTACCATTGAATCCAGCGGCGTCGTACTTAAAAAGTAGGCAGGACAGGAAGCTGCATTTTCTCATTTTTCTGAGAGAAAACTGCAAATTTCCGGTGTTTTTTCTGGATTTTTCTAAAATGCTGGATTTTAGCCTCAGATTTGCATTTTGGATGAAAATTTTTGGACAAGATTTTCTGACAATTCCCTACAGCCTAAAATTTAGGTAGGAGGGTCAATTGTTCTATTGCTATTGCCCCTCTGCCATGTTGAATTGCTGTGTGTATGCATGTGTCTAGGTGTGTGCACTGTCCGTACACTGAGCCATGCCGATGGAGCATGCGTAAACACTTCCGCACAAAGCACATCGGTCTTGACGTTGCAGTCACCGACATGCGAGACCCCGAGCAGGACAAGCGCGTCGAACGCATGGTCGAAGAGTGTACAATCCCACTCAAGGACGTCGCCGACAACGATTTGTTAGCTGCTCGCAAGTCACGCTTGTCTTCTCCACAGCGTGGCATTGTGAACCCGCGTTCCAGTGAGGAGTCTTCGTCGGAACGTCTGGTCCGGGAATCGTCCCCGGCCGGCGTCGTCACTTCGCCGTCGTCGAACGTGGCGCTCAAGCTGCACCGCTGCCCACACTGCCTTTACACTAACTCCAACCTCAAGCTGCTGCGTAGTCACATGGTGAAGCACGGTCCTTGTCGACTGCAGTGTGCCTACTGCGACCACCGCGGCCACTACCCGAGCCGGATCTACAAACACATTCGCCGCAATCACCTGGGCCGGCCGTACCGCATCATCAAGATACGTGATGAGGATGATGAACAGCCGGAGGTGAAATTGCCTGAGATTGATGTACAGCCGCGACCACACAAGCCGTCTAAACCATCTCCAGGTAACACGCTGTGACTGCAGTGTATTTTTTCATGATTTGCTTTTGTTGCCTATCTCTCGCTGCAGTGTCTGGAGTGTTATAACTGCCCGTAATTTCACTCTACTGAAGCATGACAACCAAAACATGGTTCGGGTGTGTGTACAGTACCCAGTCTCAAGCTGAACTCCTCGGCGTTGCTCCTGCACTCGCGAAATAAGTATATTTCAACGCAGTTTGCTGTGTGTTGTGCCGTGTTACACTCACATATACACCGTGGGCCAATAAAAAACATGGCACTTTTTTTTTGTCCATATCTTTGCCAATAATATTGACCAATTTTCAAAATTCTTTCACTGGCACACTCTGCAGACAATTTGCATTAATGTGATTATCATACATCCTACCACACTGTAAATGCATCTCTGCACTACCATGTGAAATATAAATGTAAGAAAAAACTAACGATAATCACAAAAATTCAGTAAATGAAAAAAGAATCACTTCAGAACAACATTGCGGTGAATATTCTGTATGACACTAAACCGTGTTAGACCTAGACAGTCTACTGTCATACAAATCATTTACCGCAATGTTGGACTGAAGTGTTTTTCTTTCAATTTTACCAAAACGTCTGCTTGTTATTATCATTATATATGCATATTTCATTTATATTTTACAAGGTAGTGTAGAGACGCATTTACAGTGCGGTGGGATGTATAATAATCGTATTATTGCAAATTGTCAGCAGAGTGTGCCAGTTAAAGAATTTTGAAAATCGGTCAATAAATGGTGAAAACATGGACAAAAGTAAAGTGCCACTTTTTATCAGCCTGCCCCATATGTTACGCTCGCATAATACACAGTAAACCGTGTTGAAACATATATCATCATTTTATTATGTCTGATACTAACCACAACTCTTATCCTTGACCTGAGATATGCTGCATATGCGAAGCTTGTATTTGGCTGCAGCATTCTTATACAACAGCACTTCTTTGTACAGTAATATTTAGAGTCACCACATTGTCACGTACATGGGATTCTTTGTTCTGCAATCTGCAGTTAGTTTCGTCAAGTGCATCTGCTATCTACTACTTTCGTTTTCAACCTGAGCGAGATCCTTGCGTACTGGAGGTATAAAAAATAATAATAAATAGCAATTACGTGTAGTTGTTAAACAATGTGAGTTTGTTTTTTTCCACGTGGTGCATGTAATAATTTCTTATTAGCATTATCCCACTGAGCAGTTTATTGGCCGACTGTACTGTATTCTGTATGGCATATATTGTGGCTAAATGATACATCTTACCGGAAAACTGTCTGAACAAGCAGATATGGTTGCCTGATGGTATCAAGTCGAACCTCCTTTACAAGCCCCAGACTAATGGCACCGAAATACTCACTCAGTTGCGAATTGCTTACTAGTAGTATTTTGAGGGTGTGGCCAGAAGTTTGTTTGCATGTTATGAAAGTAAGTAAGGAATTACGTTCACATTTGCATGATCGGCGACGCCTTGCAACAGCTGGGCTTCTTGCTGAAGTGGAGCTGCTATTGACCTGTGAGTGCAGGGCAGGTGTTTCTTGACGGCGTTGCTCTGGATATCTCGCTGAATGCGGATGAGGGCGGCTGGTTCCGGTGTGGCGAATGTGGCTATCAGTCGATGAATCGTGAACATTACAAGATGCATGTTGTCATTCATCGGCCGCCGAAATGGCAGTGCTTCTACTGCGACCAGAAATACCCGCTCATGTATGTACCACAAATTCTGCATTTTTTTGTTTATAACAGTGTGCTTTAACTTAGCTGTAGCATCTAGCCCTTTAATGAGCTTATATTTTCGGTGCAGCTTGCTGATCTTGTCTGCTTTGTTGAATTTCAGTTCATTTTTTGAAGGGGAAGCCTGAAAAACAGTAGCGGTACAGAAATATCCATGCTTGGGTGACTAGCAGATTGCTTCTCGAGACCAATCCATGGCATTGGGTTTTAACAAAGGTACAAATACCCCGGTCATGTACTAGACACATAAAAATGCTCAAATTTGCAAATTTCTTATTCAACAAAACAGTCAGTTTTGGTTCTTAATTTCCGCTGTTGGCCAAGTTTTGTTTTTCCAAGTGTTTTCCAATATGAATAACCTAGTTTAACTTTGGAATTGCGGGCTAGTTAAACAAAAAGAAATGGTAATGCTAACAGTAATATTAGTTTGTTGTTATTGGACGCTGGTATTGACTTGGTAACAGATTTCGACTACGACGTCACAGTAATCAGAAGCACCCACACGTGCCTATCAAGTGGATCGATCTCTCCACGAAAGAAGTGTGCTTTGATCCGCAGAAGTTACTGCCTTCATCGGCAGCTGACAGTAGCATCAGCAGCAGTGGTGCGATCAGCAGGGTTGCAACTACTCCGGTCCGCAAGCAAACAGCCAGGAAGTCAACCACCGGACGACGCATGATGCAGGTTGCTCTCTTTCGGTCGAGTAAGTTCGGGATGCGGCAGCGAGGAAATGGCCGTATGTCGACAGATGAGCAGCGAGCAGATGATGACGCTGACAGCGACAGTGACACGGAGAAGCTGAGAATAGTCGAAGATGAAGAAGACAGTGAGATCAACATCACAGACAATGACGACGACGAGATTGAGATCAGTGACAGTGCGGAGGAGGAGGGCGGTAGTAAAGACATCGGTCATTCCAGTGCCACCGTGTACATAGACTACGACGGCAACAACAGCGATGTTCTGCGATTCCACTGCCACCTCTGCTCATTCTCAGTTCTGGCACAGTCACCGTCCACCCTCGCCAGCCACTTGAACCGACAGCACCATTCCGACATGTGCCGTCTGCCGGCTGTTGAGATTTTGGACTTTGACAACATCAACCCTGACGACGGCAGCGGTGGTGATGCGAGTCCGATGCTGCTGCGTCGCTGTGGATTCTGTCCGTACGAATCGTACGTTGGAGAAGAGTTTGACCTCCACGTGCTTTCAGCGCATCAGCTGCCTCGGCCTCTCCGCTGCAACCTCGGCTGCATGTACGCTTCCTTCAGTCGCCTTCAGATGCACGCTCACTTTGCCGAGACCCATTCACAAGACGTCTTTAGCGTCTCACCGCTCGACAAGCCCTACTCCATGCTGCCCATCGAAGAAGACAACGCCGAGGATAACGACGATATTTTTGTCACCTTTTTACCGAAGGTTATGTTGGATGACGTTTTTGAGTGGTCTGATACAAGATTTGAAGCTCTTCTGAGTGCACATGGGGTGTGGTATTAAGTAAGAACTTTTTTCCTAAATTGTTAGTGTGCTCTGAGCGTTTTGATTTTTCAGTTGCATTGGCTGTATAAATGCTAATAGCAGTTATACAACTGATTTCAAACTGGTAAGCACCATGTACTGCAGTGGTGCAAGAATGCAGAAAATATTTCAAGGCAGCAGCCTTTTTCTTTTAATTACAAGTTAGCCTTGACATCCGCTTAACTTTTTGTAAACCGGTATAATGCGTGATCCCCATTTGCAAATGTGGGTAGTAGTATTCGTTTGTTGTGGCCATTTACTATTTGCTGCTGTTGTAAAAACTGTGTGAATGTGAGGTATTTTGGTAATGGTTTAGGCATGTTGTAACTTAAGGATATTTTGATGCAATTCTGATGCGTAGCGATATAGCCAGTGGTTATATCATGCGCTCTCATCTCATAGCGTGTGCCTGTTTATTCGCGTACTTTTGTAGCAGCTGTTTACATCATTCCATGTATAAATAAGCATTACTTTGCCATCAACTCAGCCATGTGGTTTATTTGTCCTTCTGATATTGCATGCAAAGTACTTTGCATGTGCATATTTGAGAATTTGATCAACATGTTTTGTTGTCCGACAACAGAAAATTGCTTTATACTAGCTATTATTTCACAGCAACCCTGTTGATTCATTGTTGCCAGAATACTACTAGTACTACTTTTGATTTTTATATAACCGGCCAACTTGTCTGATCTCCTCACCGTGGACATTGTTGAAGTAGAATTTTTGCAAGCCAGTTCGTTCTGTCACCCAGTCAGCATAGAGGGTAAATCTAGTTCATTAAATCCATAACACCGTTGGTCTACTGCCAGGTATATTACAGGACCGCTTGGTCTTTCCCACTTAGTATGAACAAATATATCATTTTGTATCAACTGGTATGTTTTTGTTTAAATACAGAATTGTGAATGTTGTTGAAATATGGTATAAGGAAATTTGTGTTGCACATTGTATGTTATTGTACCATGGTCTGCCTAAATTCCATGTATTACATTTGGAAGTGAATAATAAAGAAATACATAATACATTAATACATAATGAGTGAGATGTTACAGTATTACAGATTTCAAGCATACGCATTACAGGTCCTAATCTAGACTGTTGTCATAAGCGTTTTACATGGTGCATGTTGTATTCACATCGTGGCATATGTGTGCTGAATTTTTGCATGGGCCGATAGGCCGAATTTATTTAAATTCCATTGTATTTTGTTTTGCATTACACAGAGAACAAGAAGTCTGAGCTAATGCTCATGAGATGCACGAGAGCCTATAGCAGTTCCTGTTCGCAGGTTGTCTTGGTCTATCTCCAAACATTTAATGCTGAAAATCTTATTTGCAGGTTTTCATGGTCTATCTCCATTTCATTGCAATTCACTGTTCAGATGTGCGCTGCAGCCAAACATTGCGATAAATTTTGCAGGTTCAAGGTTGTTCAACGTCATCGATGTTGATAAACCTAAAAAGCTCGTCACCAGTGCTTCTTATGATAAGCAGCATGTCTCTGCCTATCTGCAACAATTTTCATGCTAGACGAGCTAATATTGATAAAATAACGTCTTTTTGGGGGTGCCCCCTTTTCACGCCTTTGTTCGAGGGGAACTGCTTCACCCAGCGGCACTAAATTGTGTCACAAAATATTAAAAAGACACTTAAGCTATCATACGATGAAAACCCAAAGTCTCTATCTTACCTGGGCTTGGATCTGTACCGGGTCGTGAGAGATGGATGGACAGACGCACACCAGGACAGGAAATGGTAGCTAATTCGAGCTAGCGCTTGCATGGAGTAAATGATGGCTAGCCAGATAAGTGCACAAGACAAGTATAAGGTTAACAGAAGTGAAAAAGAGTAAACTAGCAATGACAGCGAATTAGATAAGTTCATAGTTTCCGATGTGTTGCTTCAATTTCAGCATTCTCTAACTACTGTAAATTTATCACCGCAGAAACTTGAATAATCCACAGGGCAACTGCAGCAGATATGCAGCAAACGTTGCAGAATTGGCACCAAATTTCTGGCCATCAACTGACATGATCGTGATGCAAGTAAGATAAGCAAAAATGTCACTTTGGGCCTGGATCATCATTTGTTGAATTCCTAAGTGAATTGCACCATCTGTCATTCTGCTCAACCTATCCTGAAACTTTATACTTAATTAGCTGCTCTGAGAGGAAAAGCAGCGGTAGAATTATCACAATTTTTCTATTTTATTGCCCGTTTTGTGCTAAAATAGATATTTTGTGGTATTCGCCGATTCGCAGCATCATTCAGCAATTTGCTGTGTGTACAAAAATTTGTGAAAGTTGTGATTTTCGCAATTGCCGTGAAAAATGTACATCCATAATAGTCGATGCTTGGTATATATTAAAGACGTACTGTAGTTTTTAGGTTTTTTAGCTTTTTACTCAGATGTTTGCAAGTGGCAGCGTTGTATGTGGTTATTTTTGTCTATAAGACTGTTTTCTTCGTTGCCACTACAAAACATGGAACTGCATTCTGGCATGTGACTTTTTGTTTTTAGTCACTGTTCCATTTTGTGTACACTGTATTATTATTGTAGATGCCTTCTTAGAGCCAGGGAAGATACAGTGCCCAGTAATTTAATTTGTATTAATCGATTACTTACCATTTTTGCCTGTCAGAAATTTTTTATTCACGTAGCCTATTATAAACGTAAATTATCAATTACTGGTCATTTGTAGAGAATAAAATGTGTGAATTCTTAGTGTTTAATGTGAACTAGAAAACTGTGGCAAATATTTTGTGCAGTAAGCACACTGTAATTAATTGTTGTAGTCATTATAAACACTAAATGGTAAAACTTTTTCGTTTCTACACTTGCATCCCATTGGTATTTACCAGGCTGGGACATTCTTACATAGTGTAATATGTGCAGCCAGTGTTTGAATTGTGAAAAATTAGCTGGGGGGGGAGTTGAACTTTTTGACGGTTGGAGCCCGAGTAAAATTGTGATGAAGTATATAGCTGACCCCTCAGTACATAATTTAATAGTGTGTTAGGGGGCTGAGAAAACACTTGGGGGGGTTCGACCCTCTAACCCCCTCCCCCCGGTAATTCAAACACTGCAGCTTTTGTCAAATTTACTGCTACTGAACTCGGTGCACTGCATGTGAGCCCACTGTTGGCAAGTTTGAACACGTGACGCAATGTGATTCAGTTAGAGATTAATAAAATAGCCGAGAGCTGGAAAGGAACAGGTTTTTTGGTATCTAAAAGCATCTATTGGCATGTCATGCATAGGTAACAGAGCCATTGGGTTGGGCAGGTCCATTGGACAAAATTGGGTAGTTTCTGGCTCACACACTTGAAAACGTATTATCAGAGACTACCATATGGCTTTTCAGGTTTTCAAGAGACTCCACTGGCCATAACATTTTCAAACATACAAACGCAATTTGTCATTTGTCATCTGCAATATCACCTGCATTAGTCAGATTACAAAATTCCGGATTTTTAAGGCAAATCGCCTGGGCAAACCATTATTACCAGTTCATGCCTAATTACTATGAGGATTATCTACACGGTGTTTCATAAAAAGGACCCCCTTTTGTTTTTTTCATACTTTACTCAAATTATGAAAAATTTTTACCAGTTGTAGCTGAAGAAATACTAATTCGAAATATTTGAACTGCCATGTTTTGTTAAAACACTGTGAATTAGTATTTATTCAGCTACAACTGGTAAAAAATTTCATGCAAATTGCTCATCATTTGAGTGAATTATGAAAAAAACAAAAAGCGGTCCTTTTTATGAAATAACGTGTACTAAAGTGTACTAAAGTGAGTCAATATTAAAGAGTGAGATGTGCTTAGAAAGCAAGCTTTTCTTTTCTGATACTCAAATACAACGGCAAACATCGTCAACATTGAAATGTGTCAAACGACAAGCAAAGTGAACGTTCCAACTCAAGTCAAACGTCAACAACTTCAATGGAACACTGAATAGTCAGCAGCTACTAATACTCTCGGAGTGGTGGGCACAGCAAAATTTCCAGTACAAGCGATGTCTATAATACTAAACAGGATATCTAACAAAAGCTTGGGCATCTAGCTGGTGTCACTGGGCTGTTAGTGCTGTCTTATCAGCGGTTTCGACATTGTAGACAGGGCCAGATTAAGGGACTGCCAACTAGGCCATGGCCTAGGGCCCCACAGTTTTAGGGGCCCGACGCCAAGCAAAGTAAAAACCTTAAATTTGGTCAGTTGATTTCCAGGAAAAAAAATGTTGCCACAATGCACCAGTCAACTTTGTCTGACCCCCTGTGGAAGCTCACAGACCCCCTAGCTGGATTTAAGGGGTCCTACTTCTAAGGTAAATTAACGACCTTAGGCAGGTTGTTCACACACATGTGCCTCTGTCACCAAGCAGTATAATTTGGTACCGGCTTCACCGCTGGGACGTAAACAGGCACACCGCGTGATACACTGGCCCCGTATCCGTGGTCTCGCAGTGTAAAAACT
>Ga0209367_1001987_pt1 | contig 26324 bp, 23 predicted proteins | sample WorMetLIZISLAND2_FD_187412 | JGI IMG/M metagenome (GOLD analysis project Ga0209367, IMG submission 187412) | Marine gutless worms symbiont microbial communities from Max Planck institute for Marine Microbiology, Germany - Olavius geniculatus... ... | reverse complement strand
CCCCTCCCCGGCCTCCCATGCCGCGCAGCGCCTGCAACAAGGCATGCATGTCTTACAACACAAGTGCCTGTGCCGCCTTCAAAGTCTAAAGGGCCGGTAAGCAATCACTGCCAGCTGCCAGCGCTTGGTAGTTGCAAAACTGTCAAACATGCAATAAAAGAACAGCATAACACAAACATGAGCATACACCAATCACCAGACCCTAATACACTTGTTCTCTAGGCTATCACAGGGAATATGTTGAAGAAACAAACACTGTGGCAGAAACACAATCACTGACTGTAACAGTTTGGGTCAGGGCCTCAGGGCCGGGCGGCGGAAATCCGAGCGACTGACGACCTCGGCCGTAGCTTCATGGATCGCCAGTCGACCAACTAGCTCCTCAGGTCTACTACCTCACCGTCACGCGCAGCCGCTAGCAACTTTTGTAGTTACACGCACCACCGTCGAACTTACTACCTATATTATACACTAAGTTTTGGTGTGCATTACTGTCACATAAATCTTTGAAAAATGCTAGCCCTAACCGATCGCTAACCCTAACACTAACACTAACCCTAACCCTAATCTTAACCGTAACTGTAAGTGAAAACAGTAATTTTAATATTAAGCACAAAATCATACCACATTACACGTGAAATTGTCGTCCCCTGGTGAATGTGAATGTAAAGCATAATGATGCGTCTGTCGACGACGTGAATTTTAGTCTGCCTCTCGCTATAGCGGCCCTTCGCTATAGCGGCCCGACACTGACTGCAACAAGAGCTTAGCTACAGCTTAGAAAACAGGACTCCAGTCCAGCTGTATGCATTTAGTTTCATCATAATTCTCTCTTCTTTAATAATTTGGCTTTTTCATTTGGGATTCTGCATGTTGCATTTTGCTTGTCAGAATATTTGCTTAGCAATGGATGCACGCGAATTCACACACAGTTTGAAGTGTCCTTTTTAAAAAATACCTGCAAATATCCACGTGCGGCTCAATAGAAACTATAATGGCATATCTCAGTCATTCAATGTAACACATTTCAAGGTCATCAGAAAGCCCAAAAAGCACTTTATGACAATGCAATAAACTGTTTTTCGCTCTAATAATATCGATCGAATATATAGCGAGTAAAACTGTTGTTTTTTGACCACCCCAAAATCATACGATGTCCTGACCCCTCTTTCTGGATAACAATAATACCCACATGTGCATACTGACCGTGGGGACAAGCAGTTTCTTAACCTCATCGACTGCTCGGGCCAGCTTCAACTTGGCCCTGTTCTCCGTATCATCCACTGAGATCAGGACGTGCAGGTCTTCATTTAAATGCTCCCAGTTGGGCTTGCCACGATTCTGATCTTCCTGTATATATCATTCATTACCAACAACATCATCAACATCATCATCATCACACAGCGGCATCTTTGGAGGGGGAACACGATGCACATAATTCCTCCCTCTGGCGAGACAACACAAATATGAAATATCTGTGGTTCTATATATCTGCTTCCAAATTTTGGAAAAGTAGGCGAATTTGCCACTTCCACTGAACGTCCAAAAGCTAAGTGTTTCAGCTTAGCCCCCTTGGCCCCACGACCAGGGTCTCTGTCCCGGACCCGACTGGAAGCTCTGCACACTCGCCATACTCCCTTTGCCAAATCCCAAATACACCACTGCCATCATAATGTAAACTAGAAAGCAGTCAAAGCCCGCAGACCTCCGCCAAGGCTATTGCTTCGACACAGCTTGTCCGACGAAAATAGACAAGCGGAAGTTTTGAGTGCGTTTCAAACTATAGTTGCATTTTCTACATTGACCTAGTTCTATGTGACCTAAAAAACCATAATTCAACGCCATGTTGTTCGCCAGGTGCCAGCACCATAGCGACAACAGCGGTTTCCCGTATGCCCCATTGAAAGCAATGGTAAAAATTTCAAAGTGATCCAGAATCCAGGATTTTTTCCGGATCACCAACAAAATTGAATCACTGGTAGTTTGTGCCATTCCCGACTGTCCCACAATATTGCAGAAAGATCCATCCATAACTTTTTGAGTTATGTTGCTGACACACAGACAAACAAACTCTAGCAGAAACATTACCTCCTTGGCGGAGGTAAATATTTGTTAGAATGCAAACAATAGCGAAAGAAGTGGAACGAGGGGAGGGAGAGCACTTTCCAACAGTATCTATATTTTGGGGGTCCCTCACTTTTAACCCACAACAAGACTCAATACCTGTCCCTTAAACACTGACAGAATTCAATTGGTTAGCATTTATAGGCAAAGTCAGAAAACATGACAACAGATGTTCGTTTCTCTTTGTTATAGCCGCTCTCTTCTCCGATGCATTCAATGTCTGATTTATGCAGCTTTTGTTCTAACCAAAATGTTAAATTTAGCAAAACAGAATGGACCAAAAATGCTATTTCGAGATCGTAAAAATCAACATTTTATGTGAAGGGGCACTGTCCCCTCCAGAGACCCCTTACCCTACCCCAGCAAAAAAGAACATCCCGTCCTTCATCTACCCTCCTCACGATTCTCACCTTCTACATCGCCCCCACTTCCCACCCCACTTTGAAACAGCACCTGCCACCACTAAATGCAACCCTGAAAAAAAAGGTTTGAAAAAATAGCAGACACAACAGTCAGTCACTGCAATCCAATAACGCACTAATAAACCCACAAAAAACAAAGACCAGTTACAACTGAAACGCAGCAAAGAAAATCTCATGAATCACAAGGATTAGCTTTGCCAAGTGAAGTAAAGTACAGTGAGTGAAGTTAATTAATACGGAAATTTATATTTGGCAACATCAATGCCAAAAACCCCTAATGTGCTGAATACATTAGTACATCAATTGAGAAGAAAAATGCAAAAATGTTTTGCTTACCAAAACATCAAAATTAGGTGCCAGTTAACCAAAGAGCATCAGCTTCTGGGAGACTGTATCCCAGACGCCATGACTCAGTAGCACATTAAGGTGGCATGGCGCAATGGCCTCTTTGGCCAAACATCACAAATATCTCGGGTTTCCTGTGTTTCCAAATTTCCAATAAATGGGCAAATCCGCCACTGAACGTCCAAAAGCTAAAAACATTTTGAGCTTCAGAGGGCTCGTCATGCCACCCTGCTTAATCGCGAATATACTACCGTCGATGAAAAGTGAACACAAGCTGGTCTCCCACCTTAATCTTGTCTCGCATGGAGCCCTTGCCTCGTACCATTATCTTGCAGCCAGTGTCCATCTCCAGCTGTTTGGCAGTCATGCCGCGAGGACCCAAAATTCTTCCGACAAAATTAAACTGCAGACCAACCGACAGACACACAGATACACAGTTTACATACATTACCACTGAGATGGCAACTTAGAACTACAGCAAACATTTACAAATTTCCACTGTTACAGCACATGATATTCATCGGTAATTCACTTGCTTACTTAGTACTCACTAAGATTGCCCTTGAGTAGACCCATACGCAAACACAGGCCAATTTTTGCTGTTGCTGATGTTTTATCTTTTTATCTTCATCTTTGGAAAGGGGTGTCTCTTCCCAGGGGGCTGTGCCCCCTTTCCAGAAACTTTTTCAGTTTTTCTGTGTCAATTTTTTCAAGCGTTTTGGAGCATTTCAACACTATTTTTGAGTAAGCTAGACCTATATACGTTTCCTGGGGTGACACGTGCCCCCATACTACTCCCCTATGGCTATGCCAGTAGGGACATGTGGCACAGTGCACTACAGCTGGCGACGCTAATGCTTATAGAACTACCAATGCCATTACCGCTACGGGTGTAAAATGAACCCACTGTATAGTTTACTCTCTTTATTCAATCCCTGTAAGAACACCAAGCCGGTGAACCACAGGCCTATACAGCCCACCCGCGCTACAGAGGGCGTAGACAAGCAAGCAAGCAAGCAAGCATATTTCTCCGACAGTCTGCACGCGCCTAGTGAGGCCTGACAACAGTCCACAGCTGCATGGTCTGAGGTCCTACCCGGGGGAAGACCACCAGGGAGATGAGACAAGGAATAACAGCTGACCGCTATATATCACACCCTGTCTGTCTGTCCGTCTGCCTGCGCGGCGCTATGCAGCCATTGCACACACTTCCTAGGCGTGTACACGGCGTACTGGCTTGGCGTGCTAATGACAGATGCAAACGGGCAGAGGCTAGCCACACGACCCGACCCCGCAATAGAAAACATCCCCACACGCCGCTAAAAACTGCTTATCCACGCTCGCACTGCACCGTTATCCTAGTTTTCTTCATTTTTAGTTTTCCTGATCACATAACGGCCTGTTTCTAAATTTTGTTACGTTTTACATGTCAGTACTGCCATTGCAGTTTCTCTCATTTATTTTCATTTAAAACGTTTTCTATTCCTTTTAATTTATGCACTAGATGAAGAGGCAGCATGCCTGCATTTTATCATATGTCACAAATGTAAAAAAAAACGTTTCTGTTTACGTTTTTAACGTTTTTTTATTTTCTCAGTGCTTTTTACTTTTATAAAAAAAAGTTTATTGAAATGTAAAAATTCCACCAAAAACGTCGAGAAGAACTTTAAAAGCCATTAAAACAAATCAATAGGTTATGGAGATGGTTTTTACGTTTTTAATGATTTTTATTTTTTCTGAAACGTTTATTACATCTATGTCATATGTCCCCCCAATTACTAGCATTACGTCTGCATAAAAATGATCAAATTTGGATATTATGCCTTAGTTTAAGAATCCAATCCCATAGGGGGCCTAATCACTTGTGAGCTCATAGCGAAATGACAAAAAAACAGACTTTGTAAGCTGAACAATTTTTAATTGCCAAGGTCTTGTAACCTTAAACATGATCTCGGATTAGGTCACATGGCATATCGTCATGTACAAGTTGTGAACTTATACCTTTATATATCAAGTTTAATTCAACTTATGGATGGATAAAAAGCAATCTAAAAGGAACGACCAGTGACATCATGTCCATCTGTCCGATTCTGTCATCCATCAATAATGGGGGCACCAAAGGTCGAGTCGAAGTACTGCCAAGAATGAGACACCAGCAGGTCACGTGGGGCGGGGAATGACGAGAAGGTATCCCCTCCCCATTGTCCCCAACCCAACCAGGTCTGGGACAGAGAACAGATTTGATGCATTTTAGTCTCACAGCCACAAAACACCTCTAGTGGAAAGATAGCACAGCAAGCAATCAAGAAATTTTTTGGCCTTTTTTGCCTTCTTCCAATATTATGGTTATCAGCAAAAAAACCGGAACATCCTGGCTACCTTGGCTGTACCGCGCACACTTTCATCGCTTGAATACTGTGCGTTCGCCATCGCAGCGCCCCATGCGTGGAATTCTGCCGTTTTCCCTTCGCTCAACAGACTTTGTTTTTACAGTTGTTCTGGCTGTTAGGTATCTTTGTTGTGTTTATATTTCACTTACAGCGCCCTAAACTTAACACTACTGATTAAGTGATTGATTAGCTACACAACAAAACACGCCCAAATAATGGAAAAGAAGGCAGCTCCAGCTCCCATCATTTATGCCCTTGGTAACGACATAAGAATGTCAAAATCAGCTTTACACAAAGAAAATGATCTGAAAACTGGTATCTAGAAGATAAACAAGTAACTTGAGCAAAGCTCTCGTGACGCATGATAGCAGCGGTCCTGCCACCTTGGCAATTAATGTACAGCAATAGAATAATAATGCATCTTGAAAGAGTACTTAAATTTAAGGTCTCCGAACGGGAGACTCCTTGAATTTAAGAGATTAAAACTTAAATTACTAAAATGTACGTTGTCGTTCTATGCTAAAAAAATTAAATTTCATACGCAGATCGTCCAGGTCTATCTCCAACCATTTTGGCGCATTTCACTCTTAAAATGTGCATCGCAGCCCAAAATCACGAAAAAATCACTAAAAACTTATATTTTGGGGGTTTAAGTTCTTTCAAGGTCATCGATGTTAACACCAGTAAAAAGCTCTTCACTAGTGCTTGTTATGATAAGCAGGATGTCTCTGCCTATCTGCAACTGCTTTCATGCTAGATGAGCCTATATCAGTGAAATAAACACTTTTAGAGGGGTACCCCTCTTTGACGCTCTTGTGCGTAGGCCTCTTTGAACCTAGGAGGTTGGCATTTAGACTGCTAAAATCTGCGTTTAATGCTGAAATTTTCACATGCAGGTTGTCGTGGTCCATCTTCAAGCATTTCGTTGCAATTCACTATTAAAATGTGTGCTGCAGCCAAAAATTGAAAAAAATCAAGGGGTTCAAGGTCGTTCAAGGTCATCGATGTTGACAAATCTAAAAAGCCCATCATCAGTGCTTGTTGTGCAGCATGTCTGTACCTATCTGCAACCGTTTTCACACTAAACGAGCCAATAACGTCTTTTTAAGGGTACCTCTCTTTGACTCCCTCGTTCGAGGGGAACCCCCGAACCCAGGGGCACGAAATTTTGTTATGAAAAACTAGTCATTGGGGCGCCCCATGGTGAAGATTTCGTGATCCTAGCTTGCACCATTTTGATAGGGCTGCAGAGTGTGACGGACGGACAGACGTCCAGGGCATGGCTAAGACGTGTGAAGCATTCTGCTATCGTGCGTAAAAACCAAGCAATAGTAACACCGGTAGTAGCATTAATTATACATCACACACTGATAAGAATTCACGTAAATGCTAATGCTCACATCTGGATGCTCGTGAAGAGGAACAAACAGTTTTTCTGTCAGTGTGATTATTGGTCCGCAAGGCTCCGGCAACTGCTGCTGATCCTTACAAGTTGACCAATGAAACAGACTGCTCCGCACCCGGTTAATCTCTGAAATCAGCATAACAGGTCTATATCAGTAAAAGACTCCATTGACTATAATGCCTCCACCAACGTGTGACAACTACAAGGCCAAAAATGGCTTTTGGGGGCATATTTGTCCCCACCGTGATGTTGACCCTTGACCTTTTGACCGCAAAATTTTATGCGTTCATCCTTGCCACAAAGTCAACTAGTGGTAAAAGTTTGGTCAAATTCCATCAACAAATACCCAAGATATCGTGGTAACAATGTCTGTTCGGGACTCGTGCATAAACGCAATCCCCCGATGCATGCAAGAACGCAAGCAACAGCAACAGTTCATTTATGCATAGGTATGAAAAGTGGGGGCAAGCATTACTGCTTGCCCCCCACTTGAAAAAGTGAGAGAGCAATTGCCCCCCTTGCCTCTGTAGTTCCGCGATCTATGTTCATCCTTGCCCCAAAGTCCATTAGCAGTGAAAGTTTGGTCAAATTCCGTCAACAAAGACCCAAGATATCATGGTAACGATATTTGTTTGGGACTCTCACACAAATGCGTGCACACACAAACACTCTAGAAACATAATGCCACTGGCCACTAAGTTGGTGGAGGCATAAAAATCCACAAAATTCCATGTTTCTATAACTATCGCACCTACTTCACCAGATTTTGCCAGAATTGTGGTAAAATAACCACTTTTTAGGAGGGGTAACCATCTTTGACGCCCGCTTGCGCCCGGCTTTATGAACCTAGGGGATCGGGACTTCAGACTGCTGAAATCTACATTTAATGCTAAAAATTTCATATGCAGGTTGTCTTGGACTAACTCCAGCCATTTCATCGCAATTCAGTATTGAAATGTGCGCAGCATCCAAATATTACGAAAAATTCACTAAAAACCTTTTTTGGCAAGGTTCAAGGTCATTCAAAATCATCGATGTGGATAAATTTAAAAAGCCTGTCACCAGTGCTTGTTATGATAAGCAGCATGTCTGTGCTTATCTGCAACCGCGTTCATGCTACACGAGATAATTGTGGTAAAATAACCACTTTTTAGTGGAATAGCTGTCTTTGACGCTTGTCTGCACCGGCCTCCTTGAACCTAGGGGATCGGGACTTGAACTGCTAAAATCTACGTTGAATGCTGAAAATTTCATATGCAGGTTGTCTTGGTCTATCTCCAGCCATTTCATCGCAATTCAGTGCTAAAATGTGCGCTGCATCCAAAAATTGCAAAAAATTCACTAATAACCACTTTTTGAGGAATTCAAAATCGTTCAAGATCATCGATGTTGATAAATCCAAAAAGCCTGTCACCAGTGCTTGTTATTATAAGCAGCATGTATGTACCTATCTGCAACCGTTTTCACACTACACGAGATAATTGCGGTAAAATAACCCTTTTTAGGGGGTAGCTGTCTTTGATGCCCACCTGCGCCATCCTCCTGCGCCATCCTCCTTGAACCTAGGCGGTCAGGACTTGGAACAGCTAAAATCTACGTTGAATGCTAAAAATTTCATATGCAGGTTGTCTTGGTCAATCTCCAGCCATTTTGTAGCAATTTAGTGTTGAAATGTGCGCTGCATCCAAAAATTGCGAAAAATTCACTAAAAACCTTCTTTTGAGGGGTTCAAGGTCGTTCAAGGTCATCGATGTTGCTAAATCCAAAAAGCCTGTCACCAGTGCTTGTTATGATAAGCAGCATGTATGTACCTATCTGCAACCGTTTTCACGTTATTCGAGCCAATAACGGCAAAATGACGTCTTTTTATGGGGGAACCCCTCTTTGACGCCCTCGCTCAAGGGGAACCCCTGCACCCAGTGGCACGAAATTTTGTCACGATAAACTAGACTTTGGGGCAGCCCACAGTGAAGATTTCGTGATCCTAGCTTGCACTGTTTTGATACAGATCACGAGTGTGACAAACAGACAGACGGACGAACAGACAGACGGACAGACGCCCAGATGACAGCTAAGACGCGCGAAGCATTCTTCTTTCGCGCGTAAAAATTATAACAAGTATTGAATTTCACTCCCTCGATTTTCCAGTTCGTGGAACGTACTGGAAAATGAAATTTTTGGATAGTTGATAAATTTACTGCTAATAGGCTAGCAGTTTGAGTTGATGAACTTGATGCTGTTTGATAGTTAAATTGTCAGTTGCACCGATAAACAAGAAATTTGAGCTAATGCTCACGAGATGCGCGAAAGCCTATAGCAGTTCCTGTTCGCAAACTGTCAGTCTATCTCCAGCCATTTCGTTGCAGTTCATTCTTGGAGTGTGTGCTGCAGCTAAGATAGCAAAAATCAATAAATGAACCCCTATTTTGAAGTATAGGATCTTTCAAAGTCATCGATGTTGATACAACTGAAAAGCTCGTCACTAGTGCTTGTTGTGATAGGTAGCATGCCCATGCCTATCTGCAACCGTTTTCACGAAAAACTGGGCCAACAACGGTAAAATATCGACTTTTACGGGGGTACCGTTTTTTGATGCCCTTGTGCGCAGGTTTCCTTAAACCTAGAAAATTGAGACTTGGGCCGTCGAAATCTACGTTCAATGCTGAAAATTTCACATGCAGCTTCTCCATGTCTATCTCAATTAATTTCGAAGCAATTTGCTCTTGAAATGTGTCTCACGGCCCGAAATTGCCAAAACATCCATAAAACCCCTATTTCGGCATTCAAGATCATCCAAGGTCGTTGACCTCGGTGGCAATCGAGAGCCAGTGTACGACTTTCTATTGAAGATTAATAGTAACGTAGCCCCTATCTCGCACCATCATTGAAATACAGCGACTTATTGGCCAAAAAACGCAAATTTGTCCCACCCCTCTCTCATTTATTGCTTTCGTTCAGGATGACTCTCTTCAAATTTATGAATAATCTTTACGCTTCCTGAAACTAAAATCTTCCAGGCAGCCAACGGTAAAGATTTGGTGATTCAAGAACGTATCACCGTGCTTTTAAATTTTATTAGGAAAAAATACACTCATCACACAACAGGATCCGCGTCAGTCCGTGTCCGCAATAAATCCTGCGGATCTGGGTCCGCGGACTGACACGTCCCCAGTCCGCACATCTCCGCTGCATATAGCAGTTCAGATCCGAGTGCTTCTCTTGTTCAGTCTGTGGCTATAGACCTTCGTCCAGTATCTTCTCGACGTGGACAAACACATTTGGCAACGCCTGCAACTGTTTCTTGTCGTTTAGAAGTTGCGCTAAGTAATCCGAACTCTTCCGATCAACTATATTGTTATTCGGCTTCTCCGCAAGAGCCATTAATTCTCAGACAACACGCGCACTCCAAATAAAAGTCAGACGTAAACTGTTTCCATACCTACGAGAAAAGTTTAGTGCGCATGTGTGGGCGAGTCCATTTCGTGAGTGGGGTGACAATCCTATTCTCGAGAGCAAAAAAACTACAATTTAAATCTCGCCGTTATGCCGTAATATCTATAAATACGTCATTGCTGTTTTTTTTGCAAAAAAATGTATTCGCGAGAAGTGTTCTTTCTATGCTGAAACTACAGAAAATGGATGCTTTAATTTATCGCCCCTGTGTCTTGAGGGCCTGTAGAATCATACAATTTAAATATTCTACGATTGTTCTGTAAACATAAACAGACTGAGATTATTATTTGAGTTTTATAATGGAACGTCGAGATTATATAATAATTGCTGTTGTTTCTGCGATTGTTCTGTCTTTATACTTTAAACCAGGTAATCGGATGTTTTTCGGATTTCTTAAAATTTTATTTTGTCGATGTCCGAGTGCCGAGGCTCCACGTAGTAGTCTACTCATGCATAACAACACTAATTCTACCTATTTCAGTCACTTTTGAAGCAACATTAAAAGAAAAAACAACAAAGTATACCCGAAACAATTGTACACTTACCTTATGCAGCCAGATGACAAAGCACACGGCATCATTGACATCAGCAGTCGGCCAAAACGACATGGTATCGCACGTCTCACTATTAGACAAATTATAGTTAAACGCATGACCGGCAGTTAACATTATCACCACAAACCGCCGCCATTATCGAACTCAGAACGAGCAAAAACATCAAACCGAATCAGAATCACGTGTTTATACTGTCTACACAGACACCGGCAAATGACCTGACGTAATCACGTTACCACGCGTCTAGACCGGTGCTTGGGTCGGCGCCCCCAAGGTCACGCAGCCGTCACTAAATAACATCTGCCTACCGCCTGTTTGGAAGCAGGCTTTTTCACTAATTACTTCCTAATGCGACAGCTATAGCGACATCTAGCGAGAGTTGAGAACATAAACAACAACAATGTAATCGATGTCTGTGTAGATAAAGTGGAACAAAGTCATGTATAAATGACACATAATATTAATGTATGAACATCGGCGTGCAATTTACAGCAATATTTCAACATCAGTAAGTCCACTGCTAGTTTGAATTTGTTATAAAAACCATCCATTTTCTGGCAGCTATAATATACAGTAATACCACACATTTTTGAAATATCTCGAAAACAGTGCATCGGAGCTCAGAAATTGCAAAAAATCGCCCTGTACTAATCTGCTACCTGGAAGTTCTTTCCTTAACAAGATGGGATCAAAAAAATTTAATGTTTTTTGGTGAAATTAAATATTCTATGGTAGACGTTGGTGCCGGCGTGGACATAGACGTGTTGAATATTAATGAGGTGGGACCAGTCAAACGCGACACATCTAGCTTAAAAGTAACAAAGTAGTGCTGTGCGATACCTGAAATTGGAGGAGGATCAGTAGTTTTGTCGGGCCCAGTGACGTTTGGGGGCCCCATTGTTGCTTATATATATTTAAGTCTCACTGTGTTTGACAGCGAAACTGATCATCTGAATTGAGTTAACGTCAGTCGTCAGTTATTTTGTGCTGATTTTGGAACAAACCTGTTTTCTTGGATGCTTTCTGCACTAATCAGCTTTAAACGTGTCAAACTCGAAACTATTTCAATGCGGCACTTGATCACACTTAGCAGTGGATCCAGAACTTGGGAATAGGGGGGCGGAAAGGTAGGGGGTTTTCGGAGGGGCTTTGTCACCTCCCCAGAAAATTTTTAAAAATTTTAAGCAAAAATGATGCATTTTTTGTGCAAAATTGTCACCATTTTTGAGATCCATCCAGTCCAAATAGAGCTGCCCCCTTCTTGAATCTGCCACTGCTCACACTCACTCTAGTGACTCAACGTAATTATGATCAGTGTTGGTCATTATCAATGATAAATAATCTGTTTCCTGGTCATTATACAATACTGCAACAAACTTTGCAAAAACTAACATAAACTAAATCGTAAACAGCGCGTGACAGACAAGGCAAACAAAATTTTGTCAACAGCGGCTAGTGTAGGTCTATAGCGCATGCCACATGCACATTGCGTGCCCGGCCTATCAGTCGCATCGCGGTTAGATCACGAAAGTTGACAAAACGCCACAATGAACTAGAGATGCGCCATTTTGACTGATTTTTGTTGTATTATTGTAGATGTTCATTCCATTGCAAAGTTTAGTCTCCAGTCGCTTGTGTCAGTGCTGATCATTTTGTTCGCATGCAGTATCATCAGTCAGCTGGCAAAACCAGTGATGTCCAGCTTGTCTCAATTATTTTCAGGACCAGCTATGCCAGGTAGCTGCTTCTGTGTACATAGTAAATATAATATAATAGTAATAAATAATAATAATATTGTGATATTAATAATAATCATATTTTTGTAGTGCTTTTAAGTCGTGACTTAGAGGAGCTGCATTGTGATTATTGTGGATGTAGGTAGAATTTACGTTAATTGCTGTTCATTACCTTACATTTACACCTTGTCCAGAAAAAAAACGTCGTAGACATTTTCGATTGTAGCTTAAAGGTTCATGGCCACGGTCAAACTCACTCGCGCAATTTCTATAGATTTAAATAAGACATTTAACCTCGCATATATAATATGTCGACTTGAGCTTCATAAATATGTGAAATTAATGCGTGAATTCAAACGAAATGCGGCATTACGTTACGTTATGCAAAATATTTTAATCTATCCGTGCCTGCAGTGACGTCATGACCCTAGCCCATATAGATCATGAATATTAATGGCTAGCCGACGACGTCGTCATTCTAGGCTAGGCCATAGCCTATAGACGTCATGAGTATTAATTCATGACGTCTATAGGCTAAACTCATGACATCACTGCAGGTCATCATGGCGACGCGTTTTCTACGTCGTTTTCGTAGATCGTCGACTTCAAAGGTAAATTTTTCCATGTTGACAGAACCCTGGGCGCCGATATTACTGTCAAAGTTATCATAAAATTCTGCACTTTCAAGAAAATGGATAAAATGTATATGTTAATTTTGGTGACCACAGACCTTTAAAGTAAAATTATTAGATTTTATTAATTTTTGACAGGAATATTTCTGACACAACTGACTATCAAATGACCCTTTAATTTCCCACCGTGTCCAATGTCTGTTTCTGCACTACCTGGCGAAAACTAAATTAACAAAATATTGTACCTTTGTCCAAGGCAGCATTATTACTTAACCAAAATAAGACATAAAACGCATTTTTTCACATTCCTGTCACTTGGGCTGACAGTTCATCCAATTGTCGGTTTTTCAACTGCCTACAGTGAAAAATGTTTAAAGTGTCAGGACAACAGGAACAGAGATGATTTCTCCTTTTGTTGACAGCAGTGTCAATGATATTCTGCTCCAGACCAATCCAGACTTTACCAGTCACTTTTTGAATTCATCAACATTTCTGAAGGTTATCTGGTTGACACAGTGTTGCACGACAGTCAAACCTTGTAATCGACTGGCTGTTGGGGACACAGGTTTGAAGATATAAAATTTATTGAAGTTTTTTTTGTTCATTTTAATGCACATATCGTACCAGGTAGCTGCTTCTGGTTTTTCCAGGTAGTGCAGAAGCACACATTAAGTGAAGTGGGAACTAAAATGGTCATTTGATGGGCAGTTGTGTCAAAAATATTTGCACCAAAAATTATTACAATTTGTTAGTCTTTCTTCAAGTCATAATCGATAATGTTGGGATGCTTATTGATGTATTTTGTTTATTTTAACCCATATTTTGTTGATTCAGATTTCCACAGGTAGAGCAGAAGCAGACATTGCATGAGGTGGTAAAATGGCCGGTCATTTGATGGTTAGTTGTGCCAGAAATATTAGTGCCAAAAATTACTAAAATTTGTGAACCCTTCTTCGAATGACAGTCATTAATGTTCGGGATGTTTTTTCCGGACATGGTGTAGTCTTACACCATCACATCACAATGTGTGCCTACATTTGTCTGATATACAGGGTGCATCAAAAAGTATCTCCTAAAGTTGTTTGCCATTTTTTCAGCAATCACGTGGAATTTTAACGCCAAATTTTACACACATTACCAGTTCTTACCTATATAAAAAAGCTAAGCAGCATTTGATATTCTTTTACTGATTGTATTGTTACAAATTTTATTCTAAAACAACATCGTGATTATGCACATTCAACAACTTAATGCTATAATGAGTAACACGCATTGAAAACAGCTGAGTCCATCTAGTTGCTAGTGATGTCAAAGTGAAGTAAACTATACTTGTACTTTTACTTGTTTGTTGATGGGTTGGAAAGCTGTTGCTTTAACTGCCTATAGACCTGCGAGTCGCTGAGGTACAGAAACTTGCCCCGACTTGAGGCTAAAATGACCCCAAGTCGACGGCGGTCGACTTGAGCACATCTGACTCGACTTGACTTGACTTGACAGCAGCATGTCGACTTGAGTCGACTTCAAACGACTTGAGATGTTTAGAAGTTGTGGTGAATTTGCGTGAAAGCTGTAGGTATACACTATACACGGTGTTTCATAAAAAACAGTCCCTTTTTCTTTCTTTCATAATTCACTCAAATGATGATCAATTTACATGAAATTTTTACTAGTTGTAGGTGAAGAAATACTAGTTCAAAATGTTTCAACAAAATATGACACTTGGTTAAATATTCTTTGCTATTTATGACGTAACGCTGACGTCGTAATGTGTCTCAGGTACAAGCTTGCTATAGTCTCAACTGGTGCTGTCAGTTGCTACTCTGCTTCAATGGTGAACTTAATCTAGTTTGCTGATGAAAAATGTGCATTGTGTCAGCACTAAGCAACATGGGGACATGAAGTCAGGCATTTCACGATCCAAAAACTCAACTTTCTCGCAAGCTCGGTGTGCTGGTGCACTGTCTTGTTCGAACATGTGAAAGTCCAACAATCTCCACAGACACATAAATGCAATTGCTTTGCGCATTTTTTGTGGCTGCAGCTGTAAAACTTCAAAAAATTTGTCATCAGTGAACCAGGTTTTTCACCATCGCAGCAGGGTAGCAACTGACGGCACCAGTTGTGACTTGCAAGCTTGTACCCGTGACACGTTATGACGTCAGCGTTACGCCACGACTAGCAAAGAATATTTAATCAACTGCCATATTTTATTGAAATATTTTAAATTAGTATTTCTTTAGCTACAGCTGGCAAAAATTTCATGAAAATTGGTCGTCATTTGAGTGAATTACGAAAGAAAGAAAAAGGGGTTGTTTTTGTGAAACACCGTGTACTGTAGGCTATTCATAGTGTTTTATTCTTTCCGTGGACGTCTTTTGTTATTGTCATTTCTTAAAGGAAGTTCGTACAGACAGCTAAAAACTGTTATGTGACTATTTTTGACGTGCTACAGCTATGATGTACGGCGTTTTTGGCATCGTTGTCGTCCGTCCGTCTGTAACGGATGTATTTGGCTAACCGTTAGGGCTTATAAAAAACTTTTTACACGAATAATTAGCTTTGTGTCTTTAACCTAGGCATGCAAAATTTCAGCAATCTAGTGCAAGGGGAACAACAACATATGGAAATTAGTCTTATGTCATTCACACTTGGTTGGTGGCGTGGCGTAGTTTGTAACACGTTTCGGATGAAACAAAGTTACTCTACGCTGGGCCCGGTTAGTACTGCGATGGGTGACTGCCTGCCAGCTAGGTCGACTCAGCCTTCTACCCTCTGTGGGATGGTAAAATGAGTACTAGCAGTGGTCACGCCCACCGCTAGGGAAGAAACAGCGACTTCTGCGCAACAGTAGCTCCTGTGGCCAAGACTGCAAGTATACTGACCCAGTCGGTTGAAAGGCGCTGGCTGTTAATTTGAGCCGGCCATCCGGCCGACTTGGGCTGTATGCTAGCTTAATTGGGCTTCGCCCTCGCCGGCTCAAAGCGCTGAAACGGGGATGAGCTCCCACGCAACAGACCTAGCTGTCTATATGGAATCTTCTTCTTCTTCTTCTTCTTCATTCACTCTAGGCTGATTCCCACATAGGTTTCTGGTTTTTTTGTCATCTAACAATTAGAACTGTGCAAAAAGCATTGAAACTCGATAATCCGTTCATCCTAATTGATACTATACTGTTATTTTATATATGGTTACTAAAATATGTTACAAATTGCCTTATTCGCCCAAACTCATTGATAGCCGCATTTGAGAGAACTGGTAGGTGCAAGATTACTGGTCAAGTCAACTTCTCACGTCGACTTGAAATGACTTTTAATGAAACCTACGACGCCAGAAAATTTCGACGGCGACGCTGCTTCAGACCGACATGACCCAAATTGGAAGGCCCAAGTCGACTTGATCGACCCCTGTCACGGGTCTAATCCCTCCAATTAGTGTCCAGGTGATTTCTGAACATGTTGACATCATCTACTCTCTGGGGGAGCTGATTCCAATCACGGACTGATCTCTGGCTAAAGAATTTCTGACAAACTCATAGATTGCTCCTTGCGACATACAGACGCAAGCTGTGTTTTCTAGTGTCGTGGTAGATGGAGCTAAGGTGAAGAACTGTTTGTAGTCAATATCTTCTTTGCCTGTAAGAATCTTGAACATCTCAATTAAATCTCCTCTCATGCGTCGTCTTTCTAACAAGTACAGCCCAAGTTTCTTCGAACCGTCTTCATAAGGTACATTTTGCAACCCCTGTACTAGTTTCATTGCTCGTCGCTGGACCCGTTCCAGTGTTGTGATGTCAGCTACTAGGTATGGTGACCACACTTGGACAGTATTCTAAATGTGTCCAAATGTAGCTCTTGTACAGTATCTTGAAGTCCTGGACTGTAATCCGTCTAAAGTTTCTTCTGATCATACCTAGCACTGACATGGCCTTCTGAGAAGCTTGTGCACACTCTCTGCTTGATTTCAGATCGTAAGTTACAAATATTTCAAGATCTTTCTCTTCAGTTATTGTCTGGAGTTGGCGTAACTGACCTCGTTCTTCCGTATAATACTGGATAGGATGTGTGTGTCCAATGTGCATAACTTTACATTTCTCAGGGTGGAAGCGTAGTAGCCACTTCTCTGACTAGTTTGCTAGTTTGATCAGATCCTGCTGTAGTTGATCACTGTCTTCAACTTTACTGATAACTCTCCAGATCTTTGTAATGCAAACATTCTGATACTATTAACTATCCATGGCGGCAAGTCATTACAAACACCAGAAACAGCAGGGCTCCCAGGACCGATTCTTATGGTACACCACTGAGAACCTCTACCCAATTTGAGAGTAATCCGTTGACATTGACTCTCAGCTTTCTGTCGCTCAGAAAGGCCTTGATCCAAATCAACAGTTTCCCATCTATTCCATTCAGTCATAATTTTCAGGTAGTTGTCTATGAGGCACTGTGTCGAAAGCTTTGCGATGGTCTAAGAAAATAACATCCAGCCCATAGCCATCATCTAGTATCCGGATCCAAGCCGCGAAAGTTTCTAGCAGATTAGTGAGACAAGATTGATCATGTGAAAATCCGTGTTGGCTTGGGCTGAGTAAGCTCTTTTTAGTGTAGTATTTGACCATAGCTTTTATGACAAGATATTTCATTACCTTGCACGGCTCTGAGGTCAATGAGACTGGTCTGTAATTGCCAGGATCGTTCCGTTTGCCTGACTGTAAAGATTTCCAGAAGATTAGCTCCAAAGGTAATGAATGATATCTCACTAGCACATCCTTTCATTAGTTGCGGATGCATGCCATCTGGTCTAGCTGATTTGTCCGGTTTTAGATGCATTAGTTTCTTTATAATGTCTTCTTAGCTGAAAACAGAGATGATGTCATGCATTGATTCTCCGTCAACTCTCTCACTATCGTCCTGTGTGACTGTCCCGGAGTCTTCCTCTTATACAAGCACCTCCTTAAAGCAGTTTTTTTAAAAATAAATTTTCGATGGTATTTATTGACATTTTTTGCCAAAACTGAAAGTTTTCACTAAAGTTAAACAGGCACTGCATATGATCTGGGCAACTTGCTATGAACAAAGCTGTTAAAACCTCACTAAGAAGTGAATTGCATGTATGAAAGCTAGCGATGGACTCTTTAAGTTCTCACAGTCACTGCTGGGTTGTTCATTCTATTGTTCAAATGGCAGTGTGTTTTCTGCAGTGCAAACATGGTGGCCCTTTCTTTCTGCACATATTCTGCTGCACGTGAACGTGAGAGATAACGATGCGATTCAAGAAAGAATCCAATAACTTTGTCTTGGTTAAAGATAATTGAAGGCCCTTTGCCATTTTTTGTGAGTATAAATACATAATAAATTTGTGAAATTTCGTTCAGAAATTTTTTGTGATTGCTAAGAAAATGGCCAAAAAATTTAAGGAATATTTTTTTGCTGCACCCTGTATATATTATAAGCTTTTACTTATTTTTGGTTTGGTTTCTTTTGTCAAATTCTTCGTATTAAGGTCTGTGATCTTAGTCTTAAGACTGCTCCTCCACGTCACTAATGTACTTTGTTAGCTACACACGTCGCAGCTGTGGCATGTTGCAGCTGCTGAGTCATCAGAAGATGATGCAGTGGCAGCCGGGCATAAGATGCAGCAGGCGCGAGAAATTGCTCAGCAGTCGTTTCAGCTTCAGGTCCACTTTTGCCATTTTACCGCTTTGGTTTTGCTAAATTTTGTGGAGTTTTGTTCCCTTGTGTGATGTTTGATCTAACGATTATACAGAGTTGTGCATCGACAATGGAGCATTTATTTTTATGCCTAACATACAACACTCAGTCAGGTGCAGTCATCGCGATTTCTACAGCCAGACGAAGTCCAGGACAGTCCGGGAATTTTAAGAAGTCAGTGAAAGTCATGGAAAGTCAGTGAAAATGAAGAGGATCAGGGAAAAGTCAGGTAAAATATGCCATTGTGACATTAAAATATCAAAAATTTTGTGTCCCTCCCCAGAACCTTCAACCTATGGAGAGGTGGAGATTTGAGACCCACGTAACAATGTAACAAACTTTTGTTGTAGACTTGCTAGTAGTTGCTACTGGTTTACTTGAGTTATGCATGAAGAAATTAATGAGCGAAAATCATATATTTTATGTGAAAAATTCACGGAAAATGAGTTCTGCATAGTAGAAGGAGTTATGGAATCATGCTGAGCACTTTTTAGTCTATCTGTTGTTTGTCACATTTGTGCACTTTGCTTAAACCATTTAAAGGAATTCCATGCCGTTTGGCACTTGCCCTTTGGCGTTCAGTGACACATTGTGGTAGATGGGGGTTCCTGATTCCAAATGGTGAAAGAAAGATTTCAGGTAGAACTTCCAGCCCAAAATTGCACTTGCCTACTTATGAGCTTTTGATCAGCGATTTTGCCTATTATCAGTTAAATTTATCACTGCTGATACGTTATGTTTAGCTTTCTGCATACATGGATATGTGTGGCTCGGTAGGTAACGGCAGCGTGTCGGACTTGTAATTCTGAGGTCACTCAGGGGTGCAGGTTTGACTCCGCACCAGGACACTGCCGGGTAACGACCTCAGGCAAGCTGTTCACACACATATGCCTCTGTCACCAAACAGTATAATTTGGTACCGGCTTCACCACCGCTGGTAATGGCAGTACGTGGGATAGGTCTGCACGTGAGGTTTGCACGTGACCTGGCTGCTTCACAGCTGTGCTCAAACATTGAGCAGCTCAGTGACAAGTCGGTGGACGACCTTGCTGTACGTGATGACGCAGCTGCTTGACAAGCACTGTCCTGTGGTCACGGTATGTCGCAGGCCGAGGCCAGCTACGCTCTGGTTCGACGCTGAGTGCCGCGACGCTGGTCGTAACGACAGAACAGCCGAGAGACGTTTTAGGCGCAAACGAACTGATGCGGACAAGCAAGTTTGGGCGGACAAGCTGAAGGCCATGCGTGAATTTTATAAAGCCAAACGTAGCAGTTTCTGGCGCACCACGATCTCGGCAAACAGTGGCAACTCACAGAAGCTGTGGCGTACACTACACGGAGTACTGTGTGAAGCAGTAACCGAGGAGACTGGTAGCAAGACTGCTGACGAGTTCGCCACGTATTTCAAGGACAAAGTCGACTCAGTTTGAGCTTCCACTTCGACGACGCCACTGTATGATGTTCCACTCAAGGGGACGCCAACACTTTCCCAGTGGACTGCCGTGACACACGACGAAGTAGAGAAGATGATTGGCTCAGCTCTAAACAAGACATGCCAGTTGGATCCAGTTCCAACTTGGCTAGTGAAGGACGTAGGCCGGCTGTTGTCGCCGTTCATCGCGCTGCTTTTCAACAAGTCGCTGGTGTCTGGTATTTTTCCATCCGACTTTAAGCATGCAGTGGTTCGTCCACTGCTAAAAAAGAATGGACTTGACGTCAGCGACCCAAAGAATTTTAGACCTGTGACTAACCTGTCTTTTCTTTCCAAAGTATTGGAGAGAATACAGAGAAGGACAGTTGTACTTGTACACTCACAGCAGAAGTCACTGGCCGTCAACATCTGCGTTCTGCCACTCAGCGGAAGTTGGTCATACTTTCAAACGTCAGCTGAAGACATACGTTTTAGTGAAATATTGATGTCAAAATGTAGCACATTAGAGATTTTTTGAGTATGTGCTATATAAATTTACACTTTACTTACTTTACTTACTTACCGCCCATGTAGCTGAGTTTCGGCTTACTGCCGGCTCAGGGCCTATGAAACGGAGATGAGCACTGCCTTAAAGACACAGAGCTGTGAGAGAGCCCTGTTGAATGTTGACTACAGGAGTTTTACTATGTATACATAGATATATGCCTGCACAGTATAAAGAATGAACTTGAAATGTATTCCACTTATTTGTGTACTATTTTCGTATGATGTCAAGTGCTGTCATTTCACAATTATTTGATGTAATGTGTAGGCTGCAGAATACGTGGAGAAAATAATAAAACCTCGACAAGAGGAAAAGAGGAGGAAGAGAGAGATGCAGTTCGGCAGGTTTTTCAGTCATACAGTTGGTGCAGGCCATATTTTAGGGGTAACATTGTGTATTTCTCTTAACGTATGTAATATGTTCATTTAGAATATCATTTTAGGGCTATTGCTGCTGTTTTTGCTGAATATTTGCTGATACGGAATATTTGTTGATATGGGATTATTTTTCTGTACATTTGTTAATATTTTCTAAAAAGAGAATCATTGTCTTATATCATTATTCTATATTGATATCTGGCAATGCCTTGGAGTTTTTTTTAGGGATGCTGACCTAATTTGAGTTAAATCAAGCAAAGTAGACTGATTACTGTGATTAGAACAGATGTGAAAGGTCCATGGACACCAGAATTAACATATACATTTTATCTATTTTCCTGAAAGTGCAGAATTTTCTGATAACTTTGACAGTAGTATCGGCGCCCAGCGTTTTGTCAACATGGAAAAATTTACCTTTGAAGTCGACAATCTACGAAAATGACGTAGAAAATGCGCCGCCATAATGTCCCCCGGTGACGTCATGAGTTTAGCCTATAGACGTCATGAATATTAATGGCCTAGCCTAGAATAATGTCGTCGTTGGCTAGGCCATTAATATTCATGATCTATATGGGCTAGGGTCATGACGTCACCGCGGGCACTAAATATTTCGCATAACGTAATGTAATGCCGCATTTCATTTGAAATTACACATTAATTTATCTTTATGAAGCTCAAATCGACATATTATGTATGTAAGGTTAAATGTCTAATTTAAATCTACATAAATTGCGTGAGTGAGTTTGACCGTGGCCATGGACCTTTAAAGGATACTCAGGTTATTTGCATTAATAAAATCACATTCAGACTTGCCACATTCGGTTTGTCCTATCAAGTGAATTTAAAGGTCAAAAAGTTAAAGTGTCCATTGTATCTTTAACGGGAAATCTATAACCAAGCTACAAAGCGTCACCTGCCATATGAGATCACACAGTGTCACCTGCCATTTGACTGATGTGCATGTTGTTAATAGTGTGCAGTTTGTGTTACATCGGTGTATAGGAGGATGACATTGTACCAGGCGCACAGGAGAACACTGGTGCTGCAGATAGTAATGCAAGTCCAGCCGAAACAACCAGACAACGTCAAAGTCGCCTGTTAGACAAGGAAGAACATAAAATCCAGGCAAGTGTTTTACGGTTGAAACAAGACGTTTTTTTCATTTACCAACCTGTTGTATTTTAATGGGTTTTTGGTTTTTAAACCTGTGTTGTTAGAAAGGCCCAACTTGTGGGTTTTGGGGTTTCAAAGGCATTACGTTATCAGAATGAGCACTGCTGGATACTACTGTCCACATTAAGTAATATCCGAAAAAAATTTGCATATTCATAGTTTTAGATTATAGAAACTTAACCATAATGAAACATTTCATTATCAGTGGAACAAGAAACTTGAATTGGATGGGACATTTATTTGGTTTAGTCTATAAACCCACTGTTTTTTTTGCTATATGTCCAGGTGTCCCGACCCTGAGATGGTTGGACTTTACGTTTGATTGTCCACCAAGTATCGCTGCGGTGGACAGTAAGTTGCTTTGCATGCCGTGCACAGACTGTACACAGGGAATGAACTCTTTAGTCCATTTTTATTTAGTTTTTTTTGCAAAGTATACAAAGCAAGTTTATTGCTGTTCATTTTATTAACTCAGTGTGCCTTAAAGCTGTGAATGCAGTGATTTCCACGGCATGGCAATATGCCTTGAAGAAGTGAGTGTTTCTGTGTGATTTGTTGTTTGTTAGTTAGCTGCAGAGCCTCTGCCTGGTGCAGATGGGGTGATAACGATCGCTCTAAGAACTCCGGATGATAAGAGACATCAGCGACGTTTTGCAGTCTCTGACTTTGCGAAGGTGCGTTCAACAAGACATTTTGTTTGTTAGTTAATTTTTTTAACGCTAACAGCCTGTTCGTCTCTCGCATGGGTGAGGAACGCCAATGAGTGCTCGCAAAACGTGCGTTTTTTGATGTTTGTGTGCGATTTTTCCTAGTATTTATTATAGCATTATCCATAGGCGGTGGAAGCATCTCAAAAGTGGGCGGGTCAGATTTGATGAACGAAGATGAGGCGCCGCAGGAGGAGTCTGGGGAGGGTGCCATGCTTTTTCCCTAGAATTTATTTTTAGTTTTCAGTCTGCCAGCGGTGTATTTTGCGGCACTTTGGCATACTTTTTTCACATTAATATTGACTAAGAAACAGCATCTAGGCCTAATGGCTCACTGCATCTCGAAGTGGTGCTGATATTCCGTTACAAAACTCAACGTTACACCAGTAGCAGTGCACTTTTTGATGGTAAGGGTATGAGAAATATATGAACATTGAACAATGAACAACTAGTGACGGTGTCAGTAAAAAATGATGAACGTGATGGCTGATATATGTAGTTTTTGACGCGCTACAGCAACAAGTGGTACGACGTCTTTAGCATCGTTGTCATTTGTCTGTCTATCATCTGTTGTCTGTTTGTAATGGACAGTATTGTGGTTAGCCGTTAGGACTTGTGGAAAAAACTTTCTACACAAATAATTAGCCCTGTGTCTTAAACATAAACATGCAAAATTTCTCAGATCTAGTGCAAGGGAAACATTGTCGAAAATGAGGTTGAACAGAGGAGGATAGAAAAAAATATGCGTTTCAACGGAAAACTAGCGATATCTCTGCAACGGTGAGAGATAGGGCCAAGGTTACTATTGATCACTAATAGGAAATTGCATACCCCATTTGGATGCAATAAAAATTATCGTCCTTGAATGACCTTGAAGATCAGTATTGCAACAGGAACTGTGTGGGCTGTAGTGCGTCTTTCTAGCGACAGCTGAGCTTTCTTGTTTATTATTCAACAAGTTCATAGGTGCCCTTTTTAGTGTCGTTACGAAAGATGAACTCCGTTTATCGAAAAAGTTCATTTGCTGCTGACATCATTTGGTTCAGTAGGCTATTGTGAGTAAGAAGAATTATTTTTATTATCGCTAGCTTGGGCGCTATCGGGGATATGCGGACTGCGGTGTCTGTAAGCTGGAATTGAGTTCGTCGCCTGTGCGTCAGTTTCAGATGGAAAAGTGTAATATTTCCTGCATAACATTACGTTCAACTTTGGAAAAAAAGTCCCAATTTTTGCACGAAAAGTGGGCGGGCTGGAGATAGGGCCGGCCCACACGAAGCAAAAAGTGGGCAGGCCACGGCCCGCTTGGCTCAATAAGCTCCGCCACCAGTGGCATTATCAGCTATGACACCTCATGTGTTTGAAAGCAAAGTTAGGTGAACCCCTTGGTCCACTAACAAAACGTTTCGGCATCTAATGTTGACTAACTTATAAATTAACACTGCACGTGCAGGACTTGTTCGATATGCACTCAGTTAAACAGTAGTTGACTAAGTGTCGACTTTAGTCGATTGGTTGACTAATTTAAATTAGTAACACTAAGTGGACTTGTTAATATAAAATTGACTTCAGTTTTATTGTTTTGTTTTGTTTTTTCATGCTGTACACAGGATTTGCTTATGTTAAAAGGTGAAAATTGAATGATGTGGGACTGCTGTAGGACTGGCTATAGATGTTCAAAATTGCAAATTATGTTTTCCATGCTGGTGTCGAACTTGAGATAATTTTGTCCATTGCAATATTTATTTCAACTAGTCAGCTGGTCGACTGAATTAGTCGACATCTAGTTGATAGTGAAATAGTCAACAGCGGCACTATTAAACGGTCCTGGAAAGTCATAAAAATGGACATAAATAGTGCTGGAAAGTTTTTGAAAGTGCACATAAAAAGGTCCTTCTCAGTCCGGTGTACACCTTGTATATTGAAATATTGTCTTTCTTATTGATTGGCAGAACGTGGTTGCCTACATGGAAGCTATCGGCTACTCCAGTTCAGAGTATTCTCTCCTGCTGCCGTATCCACGTCAATGTATCTCCGATCTTCCGGACCGATCTCTGATGGAGCTTGGTGTCATTTCTGACTCTGCGCTGATTGTTGATTTCAAAGACTAATTATTTGATGATCAGTTAATTGTTCAGCATAACATTTTCCTGTGCCATCAACCTTGCGTCATTCTGAGCACATTGCCAAAAAGTTGATAAATTCTGGTGTTTATTTCGAGCATTGTCATGGGTTGGGGTCAAGAAGTTGCAATTTTCCGGGGGTTTTAGGTAACTTGCTTCTTGTAGAAGCCAGGGTCATGTATAATTTGCATTAGAAGTTTCATTTTAACATAGGATAAAGTACAATGAAATGTAACAAATTTAGTATATAATTAATTGGATGTGGTGTGGTTTCAGTCAGTTATTTATTTGCAGGTTTCTGGTTGTAGCTATCATACGATGTACATTGTACATAATATACAAGAAATTTGAGCTAATGCTCACGAGACGTGTGAAAGCCTATACCAGTTTTGGTTCAGTAGTTTAGCTAAAAATTGGAGTGTTCACGATAAGTTAATATACAAATACCAACTTCTCTATCTGGATCGCATAATGATAGTTTTGTGGCGTCACCTTGTGAATGATATAGATTTGTGTCGCAGCCCGAAATCGCCAAAAAAATCCATAAAACCCCCTATTTTGGCATTCAAGGTCATTCAAGGTCATTGAATTTGGCGCCAATCGAGAGCCAGTGTACGACTTCCTATTAGTGATTAATAGTAACCTAGGCCCTATATCGCAACGTTACTGAGATACAGCAACTTATTGGCCAAAAATCGCTAATTTTGCCCACCTCATTTAGCGCCCTCATTCGGGGTGACCCCCTTCGAATTTATGAAAAAGCTTTACTGATCCTGAAACTAGAGTCTTCCAGGCAGCCGACTGTGAAAATTTGGTGATTCTAGCTTGCACTGCTTTTGACTGATCCACCCGTGTGACAGACAGATGGACAGACAGATGCCCCCAAGATGTGACAACGACAACTACAAGGCCAAAACGTGCATTTTTGGAGCATATCTGACCTTACCTTGACTTTGACCCTTGACCTTTTAACCCCAAAATTTGATGCGTTTATTCTTGCCCCAATGTCTGTTAGTGGTGAAAGTTTGGTAAAATTCCATCAACAAATACCCAATATATCTTGCTAACATGTTTGTTCGGGACTTACGCACGCACGAACACTCTGGAAACATAATGTTTCCATCCACTACGTTGGCGGAGGCATAAAAACTAAAGTTGTGTTGACCGGTACCGAAATGAGATATAGACCTATATTAAATAAA
>Ga0209367_1001986_pt1 | contig 26327 bp, 12 predicted proteins | sample WorMetLIZISLAND2_FD_187412 | JGI IMG/M metagenome (GOLD analysis project Ga0209367, IMG submission 187412) | Marine gutless worms symbiont microbial communities from Max Planck institute for Marine Microbiology, Germany - Olavius geniculatus... ... | reverse complement strand
CGTTTTCGGAGATGATGCAGTCCGTGGCCAAGAAGTGTAAGACTTTAGACGAACAAGCAGACGTTGTGGCCAATCTGCCGTCCTACAACGAAGTACGCCGTCAGCTGGCACGCCATCGGGCACAGCGTTGCACACCAGTTCCGGATCCGCTCAACCTTCGAGTCGAGACGCAATTATATTACTGCCAATTAATTCGAGTCTATAATAGGTCTTCTTTCATTACTTTTATTGCATCATAGACAAAAGGCTTGCTCATAGGTCTAATATTCGATTCCGATATCGATTCAGTAGTCGCCTCACTAGACCGGAGCTAGCTGACTGCTGACGTGATTGGCCAGCTAATCTCCGCCCACTGAGACCCTCAGAGCCCTCACCCAACACCCCTAGCACCCAAGGTGTCCGTCTCCAAGGATGAATAGAAAAGACCCAAAGTGTCCGACTACCGAAAATTAGAGTCCCGGGGCGGCGGCGGCGGCGGTCAGCTTTACAGGGCTAACACTGGTCGGCTGACTGATCGTGAAGTTATGAGCACTGGTGTCGTAGATTGATCGGACGTAGACTGTCAGCTCAACGCTCGGTCAGTCCAAACCTGTTATTACACCGTCCGCATCTCGTCAAATCACCCGTCTGTCTGACATAGGCGCCGAGTCCTAGAAATCCCTGTGGGAGCAATCTTTCTTTTCCTCTTGCTCTCTCTCATTCGCTCTTCCCACTTGTTCCATTTTTTCTTTCCCATCTATTTTTCCCCTTAATCTAGCCAACGTCTATCCCGTCTACAATCTAGCCAAGGAGTCTTTGCGAATTGCAGTAAGTAGATATACAAACGTGTTGTTGTGTACGTGACGAATTGTGCACGGTTTCGGTGTTAAGCTGTACCAGATCGTTAGGCGGTCGGGCTGACCACCTATCTATTTTTGGAACAGCTCGAAGCTGGAACTGCGCACTTTTTGTCACTGCGCAACAACGCATGTGTGTCTTTTTACTGTTCGTTTCGATGTGTATAATGGCGATTTACATTATAGTAGAACCGGACCCCGAAACATGCAGAAATTGGCTGATTCTGTATATACGTGTTTGCAAAAATATTCAGGCATCAAACGTCTGTAATAGGGCGCTGCAGATCTCTCCCACGGAATCGGCGCCTGCCACGCAGGGCTGTGGACGCCTGCAGCATACTTCGACGTCGATCAAGTTCCGTGTGGAACGGATCGGCGGGCCATGTGGACGGGCGGAGTCAGTGCTTAGCGGCGGGTTGCTGGTTTCAATAGAACGACGACGACGACGACGTCGACGTACTGACGTCGGCACAGACGTGTCATCGCTGCCGACCCAGCCCGAGCCCTGGCCGCGATATCAGCTGCCTGTCCGTCCGTCCGTCCGTCCGTCGCAATGTCGGCATGGCAACCGACGACGAAATTGGCATCAGGCGAACGGACCGGGGAGCTAGACGGCAAGACGATAGCACAGGACAGGACAGGCACGGCACGAGCGACTGACGACACACACACATACACACCTACAGACAGACAGACACACACGGACGGACGGACGCCGGGTACAAGACGGACTGGCTGACTGACTGACGTCTTTCGTCAGAAAGCCGACAACGTAGAACGATCAGCAAAGCATCACAACATCTGGGTACCGTATCCGTGTCTGTCTACACGTCTGTCAATACAAGCGATAGATCAGCAGCACCAGCAGCTTGCTGACCACCAACTAGTATCACTGCTACAGCGTCTCTCTTGATTACCATCAGTTTTGGTCTACCGTAGTTCTACAGTTATGCGTCACAAATAGCATTGGGCTTGATGCACATGGGTGCAATACAACATTTAGCAGTTTTTATGATTGCCAGCTTAGCAAATGTTTTTAATTTCAAAATGCTAAGCGAGCAACGTAAAAAGAAACTAAAGTTTAAAAACAGTTAAGAAATATTTCTCGCTCACGATGTGTGTAACATGAGCGTAACAGTTATTTCGTTGTACAAATTTAATTAGTTGCAGTAGTTACGGTTATTAGGCAATTTTTTGTACTTGGTACCGTATTTTCTGAACAATTAACGTTAGTTAAAATGTAGTCAACATTTTGGTTTTTTTTGTTTATTCGTCTACCGTTATACTATAGAAAAAAATAATAATTTTGAGGGAGCAGTGGTTATGGTCGCAGACACAGTTTCGGCTAAGTATATGGCAAGAATCATCTCTTATTAGGATTTTACTACAAAACTTGAAAACTGGTGGATCCTGCGGTCCGGCAGAGCGTCACGCAGTTTAGCTGTATATCGCAGATGCCGTAGATCGCGCCGCCGGCACTGCGGGACGACGTCTTTTTCTCGTTGAGCGCGTCTCTTTTTATCCGTCGTCCACGCATCGCCGTCGTCTGACGCGGTCAGTCATTCAGCTGCACCATTCAGCGCTCAGCATTGAATGAGCAAAAGTCGGCGGTCGGCCCGAGGTCCGACTATAGCAGCAAAGACATAAACTATTCAATTAACTTCCGTTGGCGCATGCGTCGCTGTCACAAACAGCGAGCGTCCTACGTATTCAACCATCACCATTGCTGCTGCTGCTGCTGCTGCAGACGCTGCCTGTCACCCTTCATCATCAGCTTATCACACCACTTTCAGTTAAACGCGCCGGGCAGATTCACAGAAATGGGAAATGCGGGATCGGAGCAGGTAAACATTTCTGATGTTGATTCTCAAAAGTAATTATGGCTCAAGCCTTCCAAATAAGCTCTTGGTTTAAACATTTTTGTGCTTAAGAATAATATTAATGCAACATTTACGTAGCGCTATGAAATCCGAACGCGTGCCGAAGTGTGTCTCCAAAAATTAATTTTGACAATATTGACACCAACAGGACAGGTTAAAGCCCCATCATACGCCCTGCTTTAAGAAATTACTACAAAGCGACCTATAACCCTTTTCCTTATTTCGTCTTTTTCTCCTTTTCCTCTTTTTCTTTTTCCCACTCCTTTGATCAAAATATCGAGCTATTGCGGATTGCAGTTAGCTTCTCTGCGGCCTCTGCAGTAGAACTGCGCAAATGTGCCATTATTTAAAAAAAATGCTCAGTTTCAGCTTCAAACTTTCAATCGCGAAACGATGATTCTGACGCAACAAAAAGTGCTCTTTTTGTTACTTATATTATGACGCATTCAGAGTTTTTTTTGCTGTTTAGTTTGAATGTATAAAATAGCGAGAGTATCTTGCATTACGGTTGAACGAGACGTCGAGATGCAAAAAAATTGGCTCATTTTACGGCTGCAGAAGTATTCACGCCTGTGGGCCTGGGCGTTGCCCTCACGAGGTTTCGGCGGCGGGGCGAAGATCACCCACGTCGGTGACATAGCGTGGAGTCGTCGCCTTGGCTATCCATATACAGGTGCTCAAATGATGCATCGTATCCTGATGGCGCCAGCTGCACAGTTCGTCTGTCTTGCACCATCAGTGCAGCCAAGCAACTGGCCGCTCGTCGTTCCTCATGCCGTCTTTAGACCGGCAGCGCCTTTGAAAACGTACAAGAATTATTGTCCGATGTCCAACGCACGGCACAGCGTCGCCCGGAATACAAATTACCTGCTTCCGTGTGCTGGTCGAATGTGGATAGGATCTGCTAATAAATAATTGTAGACAAGTGTTCAGCAGCGAGACGGCATTCGGTCGTTTGATGGCGTCGCCTACCTGCAAGACGAACCGTACATTAAAATAGCGATTAACACACGATTAAAACAATTACTCGCAAGATAGCTATTGTAACAACAATGCTGGACCTAGTCGTATCATGGCCAAATGTGGCACGCAACTTTTCTTTCAAATTCAAGAAAAAATGCTTACGAAAACTGTTACGAATGTTCTGTCTAAAACATTTTCAAAAAAATGTTTTACTGAAAAAACATTTGCAAAAACGTTTTACAATATTTCAGTACGATTATGCACAGTTCAAAGACAGTAAATCGTTTATATGGATGTAAAACATAACGCCAGACGTTTGCAAACATTTCTGAAAATGTGTCTTGCCTCACGTATGTAAGATGCCGCCATGCTTAGGATACGTTCACATTGGCACAAGTACGAGTACGAATACCCATTTGCAGGTTGCAGTAATCAAGAGTTTGCATGTATTTCAGCAGTGGCCTCTTTCTCGGGACATGATACATAACGGACGACGTTCAGTATGTAGAGTCCATACTAGTCGCTATCAGCAAGCGTCGTGCCGTTCGATCGCAATGCGCTGCCATCATTGCCCCATCATGATCATCATCATCATCATAGATACGTGGCCTAAATACGTGGCTTCAATCATTACTTCTAGGACCACTCACGACGTTAGTGAAATATCAGAAACGAACGCATATGGTCCGGATATAAACGACGAAACGGAAAAGTATTGGGAGACGTTGCCTGGAGACTGACAGTGACGGTTCATCGCTGATGATGTCCGATGGGAGGTCGTTTCCCATCATCATCATCATCATCATCACCATTCTTTCGTCGATGCTGCCTGCCTCGTGCCGCCGTGTTGGCGGTTTTCCGGCTGGTCGAGCGGCCGAGAGCGATCGTACGCAGGAGACTGACTGCAGCCGTCGGCGACACACACCGCGGCCGTCTATAGGCAACGACTTCATGGGGGCGAACGCCTTCACTGTCGGAAGCTTGCAAAGCGACGCCCCCAGCCGTTTGATTCATGAAGATTTCTTACAGACGCAGCCAAAGCCGATAAGGCTGGTTCAATCAACCTTACTTCAATTCGCCATTTTCATACATCCAAACCAAGCAGTAAAAATAGGCTACGGGCGCCATTGCGCAAGTGACAAAAAGTCCACAGCTTCTGCTTCAAAATGTACCGGAAAAATCGTTTTGTTGTTGGGAGCGCATTTATTGTAACTCGTACTATGACATGTCTGTATTCGTGCTGGGCTACGGAAGCTTCTAGGAAGTCCCTATCACCATGTAGCTAAATTTAAGAGTTGGAAAAAAGGGGACAGCAATGCAGGAAAAGATAGAAACTGGAAAAAGTTAGAAAGAAGAAGATGGAAGGAAATGTGAAATGGTCCCCAAAGCGATTTCTGTGCGTCTGACTTAGGGGTCAGTAGATGGGAGGCGGTCAGTCGGCAGCACCGGTGGGCTGTGTAGGCGAAATGCTGCAGCGGCAGTGGTTGCAATGACGTCGTGGATCGAATCGTGCAGTGCATCTTGGCCACAGCAGCAGCAGGATTGTCATCAAGCTGCAGCCACCGACCGGACGGACTTCTCGAGCGGAACTGTAACCTCCACACATCGTTCTAGCGGCCGATGATTTGCTGCGTCAACGCATGCTTTCAATCAAAAGCTGCTGCTGGTAACGATTACAACGTTACAGTAAAAATTCAATGATTAATTAATAATTAATTTCGATCAAAAGTTAAACCGCGATCATTGTCCAAGAACACACAGTATTTCGTTTAGAAAAGTTATCAGTTACTTAGCGACGAACAATTAGACATGCAGCAGTCAGACACAACCATCGAGCGCTTTTTGGCCATTCTTGGAGGAAAACTAGAATGTTTACATTCCGTAAACATTTCTAGTGTTTGTAAACATAAATAGCGGTCTTCACTTTATAATGCTTTCCATGTGATACGACGTTAATCAAAAATTTTACAATACTTTTTGTCGTAAAAAAAATTAATGATTAGGCCTAATTGTGTGGTTAATGTTTAATTTCCGCTGCTCTGCTTCAATCATTACTGATTGGTGACGTTTAAAAGCTCGTTCAAGGTAATTTAACGTGGCACGGAAAATCATCACTTGATTTCAATATCAAGTCAAGTACAGAGTATTGGTCAGCTAGGTTTCCTCGTTGTGCTTACATTGATTTCTAGGTTAATCTGTGTTTACCGTTCAAAAACGGAGGGTCTGACAAATTGAGGTTGTCTGTTTTAGGCGAACTCTACGAACGTTTTATGCGCGGCTTCTTCGACCTTCTTGTCCGTGTAACCGCGTTGTCAGTGATTGTGCCGAGGAGTTTTGCCGGACAAGCGAAATTGATGTAAACGAATATCACGGACGTTACTGTGCGACGTTGTGACTGTCAAGCCGTGGCGCGGCGTATGTTCAGCGTATAATAAAGTTCTGACGAGCTGAAAACGCATTCAGTCGTGTACGCCAACCGTGCATAGGAGCAGATTTTCTGCTTTTCTCTGGGTGCAATTTTTCGTGTCAGTGTCGCGGCTATAATTCCTTGCCAACAGGCCGCACAGGCTACACTGTCGCCGTCTTTTGACTGGGCAGTTTACTTTTGATGTACTGTAGCTGCAGATTAAGTTTCTTTTGAGAGAATAAAAGGCTTACGCCACTGTGCTAGGTTTCGGAAATAATAACAAATAAATAATGCGTTCAAAATATTTCGATATACAAATGCCGTTAATCTAACATAAAAAAAACCGGCAGTTCGAACGTGGACTTCGTGGCCCAATTCTTCTGGGTGCATTACTGAATATACACCCTTGGAGGGAACTCTCTCTTGCTTTCTCTCTCTCTCTCTCTGGAGGTTCATTGGTGCTTGGTGCTCATAGAAAGTCGGCGGCTCCAGTAACGGTCGAAACGTTATTAAATGACCTTTGCACGAAGTCCGCAAGGACTCAGCTACAGGACCGCAAGGCGGCAGACGGCGTAATGTGTGGCACAGTCTTCGTTCTCATTGCTGCTTCTGCGTCTCTACCGTATGTGCCGCAACCGGAAGTGGTCAGTGCGCCTGCGTGTTTGCATACATCAAGGCCATAGACCTTTAGTCTGGTGTGGTAAAACGAAAATTCGGTATAAAGTTGAAAATACATTACTGCAACATTGCTACCTCAACGGCTGATCAGCTGCAGTAGGTCCTGGCGACTACAGACTGCACAGAGTATGACCGGAGTTTTGGACACTGAGTAATAATGCGTATATGGGCTAAACTAAAATAACCAACACTCTCAGTACACGATTGTGTCTTTTGACGAGGGCGGGAAAACGTCAAAACTTACCCCGGAGTAATGCGCACATCTTTGTTAGTTATTTATAGTGTATTTTAAAGAAAAATGTAAAACTGTAGGCTCATACAATAGACGAAGAAAAATTATTGCTGCAGAAAAAACATTAGCGAAAATCCCAACGTAGGCAAAAAATGTCCACACCAGCATGTCTGGAAAACCGTTTAGAAAATCGCAGATAGATAATCTATAGCATGAGGTTATCTAGTTTAAACACCAGGGACAGTATAGCTATCACATTAATATTTTGCTATTTATTATGCACTTATGCTAGTTAGTAGATACCTATATCATAATCACAGATGCTGTTACACCACTGTTTCTTCACACATTGCTATTGACTATCGGCGCCCTAGCGCTATGGCAGTCCTTTAAACCAAGCAGCCAAGCAGGTCTCTAGTCTAGGTGCATGTATGTCTGTCTGTCTGTGTGTCCACGGACACTGCAATGCATTGGGTCGATTGGCAGCAGCAGTAGCACAGACTAGACTGGGTCGAGTCAGTGCTGCTGCTGCAGCTGTGTGGTGGCGGGAAATCCCAGCGTCACACGGCAGGGCTTGCTGCCTCGTCTGCTGTTTTCTCTGTGCGTTACCAGTACCAGTGTGAGCTAAGTGTAGATGCATAGGCCTATAGCCCTATACCGCGGTGCACGACCACCAGTCACGGTTTGAAAGGAGACAAAATAGGCTACTGCAAGCAGCATGAAGCCGAATGTGGCATGTGTGGTGTACATGGCTTAATAGTGGCGATGACAGACTTATGGACTACTGTGTCAGCTATAGAGTGGAGTTTGAGTAGACCTAAATGCAGTTTCGTTATACAGGCACAACAAGCATGAGGCATGAGACAGTGAGCTGAAATCTATGTATGTTGCTCTGGGATTTAAACGCGTACCGAGCATGAGAAAGACTGGCACAGATTGCCACGTTACTGTTATTGTAGTGTTTGCTTTGAACAATAAACTCGCCCACAATTATTAAAGCAACCAAAACAAATTTGTATAGGACAGGCGTTGCTGCAGCTGCTAGCAGTATACGCACCAGTCACGTGCGTCCTGGCATGCTGCGACTGACGACCAAGACAGAGGCCTAAGCATTCAAAACATTGGCAGTGGTCAATTATTATCTTATCAATAATGCCACAGTCCAGTCGTCGGGCGGTCATGTTTATCAGCCGGTGTCAATGTCTGTTTTTTAGTTATGCTTACTCACTATGAGTTTTTTCAAACGCTGTCTGTCTCTCTATTTGTCCGAACGATTGTGTGACGTTTTCTGTTTCTCATTATTTCATTTATTTAAGCGTTGCGGCGACAGTCTTCTTAGCTATTAGCTTGTTTATCTTCGATGCTTGGCAAGTTTTGTTTCATCTGTTGTGTTCTTCTGCAGTACGGTTGAGGTCAGATTACGTCGTAACATCATTCTGGTCTCTGTATTCGTCATCTCGTTGCTTTTTCATCTCATCGCAAATGATTGTTGCTTCCGTCGTTATCCGCATCCATCATTTCGTCCCTGTTATTATAATCCTTGCTGCAGCACCGCAACAGTTCTGCACTCTGCAAATTATTTCTGTCATCCGACCTTGCTTTCATCGATTTTCGTGCACAGGCCGACGCCTAAAATCTCGCGCTGTTTGATTTCGCGACAATGAGCATATAACTGCCTGAGTTTTGGTTTAGTCTTCGTTTTAGTTATCTTCCATCTGTAGTAGCCATATTACAGGTAGTACTTGCTTAAAATGTGCTTTCAACGACAACAACTGGTGAAACTACAGTGTAGGCCTAAGATTGCACGTAAGGAATTGCATGTTTTGCTGCATAATGTTGGCTATTCTGCGCATGAATGAAAACAACAATCTCATCAAAGACAGACTTGCACATGATCACCACGGAGCTTAAACGCTGAATCACAAAGGGACGAATACAAATTCGGTGGCGCACCGGATTCTATTATTATCCAGGATTCAAGTCTTTTTTACTCGCCCTGTGGCAGCACCGTTCTCTGCGGAAGTTTGAGAACTGTGGTCGCTTTTATAGTTGTCGATGCCGTTGTTTAACGGACTGCTTGTGGTCGGTCGACGAAGTTACTGCAGACGTGTCGGCATTAAATTAGACAACCGCCGACGCGTGAACGACGACGACGAATGAGCAATACATCGAACTAGAGCGCTCACTGCACAGTGTCTGATTGACCGCGTGGGACTGAGGAATAGCTGGATGGGCGGATTGCGGAACGGGACATTGGTAGAGCAGCGTCCCATGCACGGTCGATTGATTCGACGCCGCAGTAAAGTAGCAGCAGCAGGTTCGCAGAATGTCAGCAGTTCTTTCAGTTTAACTTGCCGGCGTATTCAGTGAACAACCGGTTGTAAAATTTCAACGCAAAGCACCGTAAAGCGCATACAGTAATTGCTTGTACAAATCTGTCGTAGCCAAATAAACAGCAGTTGGTTAGTCTGCGCATCTAACACTGTTCATTTATTTCCGTTTGTGGCATTTTTTGTTATTATTTTTCAATTTACCGTTAGTTAACGGTATACAAAGCTGAACAAAGTAAGCGAATTTAGCAGATGCGAAATTTGTAGTTAAAATTACAATGTTAGCATATGACGCAAACGATTTAACATTATTAAAAATATACAGGCCTACATCTGAAATGTGCATTAATACGTCCTTGGACAAGCCATGATATTGGTAGGGACTGAACACGAGATGCCTTGATAGCAGTGGCCAATTATCCTGTCATAGTCCAATCTGCAGCTGTCAAGTGAGCGCAGTAGGCTCTAAACAAAAGCTGTTGGTGCCCATATCTCTCTATGACTCCGGCACGGGAATAATGCAAACAGAATAATTATCATTGGCCTTGTTAAACGGCGAAGTCTGTCTGTCCGTCTTTCTGTCTGTTTGACCGACATTTTCGACTATATTTCACTATCTATAGCTTAATGATGACGATGCTGCTGTCACGCGGGATGCACCGAATCCGGTCACAGGAACGTCAGGAACGCCAACTTTTCGGTCGTTCCTCTAACGAGCTATCGGCTGACTCTTTTCATGGATGTAGGATAACCGCATGGTGACTAAAGACTCTCGCAAATGTGCGACAAAATAGCATAAAATAAAATGAAAACAACTGGTCACGGACGCCGTCTACGCCGTTTACTCTCTTTTTTCACAGAGCGAAACGTGTCGTTACGAATTTGCAGAGAAGTTGTGCTATATATCAGGAACTTGCATTTATACTGCAGTAAAACATAATAAATTAATTTACAGTTGTATTAGCTTACTTTTTTATTTTATTATATTTTATTGCACATTTGTAGGTGTCCTAGTTGTAGGACACCAAGAGCAGCATGTATTTATTAATTTCTATATATAGCAATAGCATATTAGCCTCTGGTATCAGCAAATGTAGTATATCTATGGTCTTTTATCTACGTACTATAGGCTATTTGGTATCAGTTGCTAGGACACGTTCATAACGCCAATAGCTCGTTAGCTTCAGTCTGACTAGCACTAATTGCACGGTGTTTATTAATATCTTTCTATTGTATGTGGTCTTATATTAGTTTTATTCACTCGTACGTCCTGGCTGTACCGCTGCTTGTAATAAATAAGTAAGCAAGCCAGTATTTTATACAATATAGAGCTCATTAACTACCGCCCCGAAATAACATTGAACTCGCTCGGTGTGCTAGCAGAACGAGAAGTAAAAGTGTTTTGGATGGCGTTTACAGATATATACAAAGAGTGTGTGCTACATCTAAGAGTGTTCAGAAGAGTGTGCCAAGTCAAGGAAGCTAGACGAACGACCGCACAATTTGCTGACAATATTTTAAAAGTTTAATTTCTTTTTCTGTTTGCACAGTGATGTATCGACCTGAAGACTACGTGTACAGGTACAGTAGTTAGGTGACAGTCGCTGAAGCCGTTGACTGTGATAAAGACAAACTGATGCTAGAAATTACAATACAGCGGATGCATGATCGGTTCAGTTCGTCGCGAAGTGAAACCGTTTAATTTGTCGCCTGTCGGCAATTTCATCGGTTCTGCATATCAAGCGGTCGTTCGTTCGGTTCCAGTCGTCGGTCATTCCCAAGGCCGCGGGCAGGCAGATGATGCTATTTTATCGGCCTCGACACGCCTCAATGGCGCCTGTCTGTCAAGCAGACATCTGACCGCGCGCCGCCAAATCCAGAAACTCGAGCGGCGACTGCGACGAGCGTGGTCGGCGGAACCTTGGGCAAGCTGTATCCTGTCTCGCACCACCGAGCTGCGACGATGTGATATCTATTTTTGAGCTCTAGGTTGCGACAGATCAGGTCTTGCGCAGTGGTTACATGTAACATAGAAATGCTGCCAAAATCAGTTGCACAAAAAATGTAGCAGAACGAGCACGCTATTGACGCTACTTCGCGGTTGCGTGTTCGTGAAATAAAGCATTTATCAGTCCAACATATACTTACGACGTATTTGGCTTGTGACCACAGGCTTAGTCTTGAACATAATAAAAACAATATTGCTTTGTTTCTGTTTGATTTGTTTTATTTCATCCGTGTGGACAGCATTTATCTTCTGTAATTAAAATAGTGTCTTACACTTTTATTTTCGTAAAGTGTTCTGTTGTTGTAAGCATTCGCCAGACACTTGTTCAGTAAACTACTTACTTACTTATAGTAAAATAATAAGGGTTTCTAGCTGCATTGGTGTCGGCTTAAATAGCGTTTGTTTGCGGCATAAGTTCTTTGCTTTTCGTGACCAACTTGGTCGCTGCGCACAAGCCTATATAGTACGTTCTATACGTCCTGGTTCATGGCGAAGGCTGTTGCTACCACGACATCGGCTCACATCTACATGACCGATGAGCGGACGCCGTTGTTACACGGGTGTTGCAGCTACAGGCTTTCCTCGCCTCGCCTCGCCTCGCCCAGTGCTCACTGGTCAGTCACGGCCATTGAACCACATCACCAACAGACTGGCTGCACTGACTGTCTGTCCCATGCAGTTATGTTTCCTTCCACCGATCATCAGCTTCACTGTGTCCAGCTAACCTATTGCCCCGACCCGTAGCCTTAATTTAACCCGAAATTATTGCTAGCGGTGCATTCCCGGAATTTTCAGAGCTAAAGTGGCCGGTATTTTTTATAGTAATAATATAGTCACTTGTAAGACGTTCAGTGTCAGAGAGCTGAATCTTCTGAGGTGCCGGCAGTCACTAGATGGGTAGTGATGGGCTATAATCTGAGTAGGTAAATTTTGAGATGACGTTTAAAGGTTCGATAGGAAGTGCAATATCTAACTGACAGAGGGAGATTGTTTTGAACACGTTGACAGTTTGGCGTGGGGATAAGATAGATGTGCTCATAAATCAATCATATCAATCAATCAGAGTGAGCAACTTCAGGTCAGATGGTAACTGTCAGGTTTTGGGCCACCCTGTATACTGCAGGGTGCGATATACCACCTGTAGGCCTATGCACAAAACTGAGGCGGTTAAATTTATAAGTATGTTTGACGCAAAATCAGGCTACTGGCAAATTCCCGTGGCAAAAGAGGATCGTTGGCTTACAGCATTTGTAACACATGATGGTTTGTATGAATGGGTCCGTATGCCTTTTGGTTTAAAAAATGCCGGTGCAACTTTTGTCAGAGCGGTTCGCATCGTGTTACAGCCGATTCGTGATTTTTCTGAGTCTTATGTTGATGATGTGGGTGTAGGATCAACTTGTTGGTCTGACCATTGGAGTCATCTCAGGCAATTTCTGAGTGTCATTTGTAACAATGGCATGACCCTGAATCTTGCAAAGTGTCATTTTGCCCAACCAGATGTAAAATTTGTCGGGATTTATTGGATCTGGAACCTGTAAACCCGACCCACGAAGACTGGAGGGGATTACTAACATGTCACGTTCGCGCACCAAATCTGAGTTACGCAAACTGTTAGGTGCGTTTAGTTATTATCGCGAATACGTACCGCATTTTGCTGACTTGACGAGAAAACAAACGCTGAATGTTTTACCTTGGACTGATGAGCATCAGTATGCATTCGAGTAAATTTGTGTTGCTGTTTTGCGAATATATGTGTGCTGATTTGTTTGTTTGCTAATGTTTGTATATATTGAATGTTGTACGGTATTTTGTATTGTGCATGTGAGATGTGATATTTTGTATGATAGACTATTGACTGTATGCGCATCAGAACTGAACTGAATTGAAATGAACTGTATATCTGATCGTTAGCTGTCATTGTTAACATGTGATGAACGTTACTTATATGATATTCAACTGTTTGGACATGCATAAATATTGCAGGTTTGTTCGTCCGAGAGATTTTGTTTTTACTCAGTTATGAACCGATTTTGATAAAAAAAAATTTGTTCAGTCAATGACATGTTTTTCTAAAGTTGCTTTAAGTCAAGCCACGTTTGTATCAGGGTGGATGACTGTTCGCAGGTATACAGCCCTGATATTTAACCAGGTCACCCAGGCTAACTCGGCCCGGCCATCCCTCGTGGGTAAGCGTAGTGAATAGTAGTGATGGTCACTATATTGCAAAATGCTGTATAACGGGAAGGAACGGCGAGAAATTGTCCTGTTACGAAGTCTGCTGGCATACTGACGTACTGCAGTGGTAAAGGCAATTGCTGCTAATGGAGCCGGTATAATAAATTATCAGCGAGGGAGACTTTTAGAGAGGCGATCCTAGAAATATAATGGCCTGTAATGCCAGCTTAGTTGGGTTTAATGCTACTTTCGACTTTTATTGTTCTTTTGTTATCATTCTATATGTGCATATGCATCCTGAACTCACAGCGATGGTGACCATTTTGGCCATTTTGCGTCAAACATACGGAAGAAGGAATAACTTCTTGCACCATTCTGCGCCCAAAATAATCACAGAATTTTCATCAAGACTTTCGAAATCCCGATCGACACCTCAGCGCCTTTGAAGTCACGACTCACGACGTAGCCGCAGCCCGCAATGTAGAGAAATAATTATTTCTATTATTATTATTTGTTCAAATCTAGCTCCAGGAAAAGGCTACAGGGTGCTCCGCTATTGTTCGAAAGGCGACATTTCTCTGTGTTGAGTGACCCCGTGCGACATTTATCACTGTTGCACCGAGTGCATCGACTGATGGAAGCCATAGAGCTTCGCCGCGTGCACTATACAGTAGATCAAAGCGCGATTTCCCATACTGCTGATAAATGAAAAGTCGCAGCGCCGACGCACTGCACCGCAGCCACACTGTTATTAGCGCCGTGGCTTCTGGTCTTGCAGCTGTCGTCACGACGACGCTCTGGTGGAAGTTGTAGAGAATCATTTTGCTGTCGACCGGTCGCGATAAATAACCGCGCAGCCCTGCATTGTTATCATCATTACGCCTAGCTACTTCTTGCGCCGATCGATGGAAGAAGCTGATGTTCCTTCTTTAGTTGCAAGTATTTCTCCACTATCACGGTAAGTTCTAGTTTTCGGCTCGCTATCTGCGGGCTATAGAGTCGCTAAATTTAGGCAGCGTGTCTGTGGCTGTTTCTGCGTTCGTGCGTCCGCCTTGTTCGCAGGATAATGAAAGATTGCTTAAGATGGCGATTGTGTCGGTATACAGACACTATCCGTCTGTTCTGTCAGCAACTTTGTCACTGCGCGCAGCGACTATAGAAAGCGGCATCTGCCAGCTATACACTACGGCACCTAGCATCTCATCGACACTATTTACCGGGCGCGGATCGATACAAGTACATTCATGACGGCGGTCGGTCGGTCGGTCGTCGCGGTGGTGGTGTGTATTAAGCGTGTATAATGATTTATTGAGACGTATATGCGTGGGGAGCCCAGTCACTAGTCGCACATCCCTCACTCGGCCGGGCATTATCGCAGCTTTAATGCCCGCAGCTTTACGCGTTTTGGCCGTATAACACATTATTATTGTCGAAGCTTTACGATATGAATCTCAATTTTCTTTACAACGGAGTTAATGTGGCACACGCCGGCATAATGCGTGTTGAAACGCTGTGAACGAGATAATGAAATGACTTCGTCGCTTGTGTCTGTCACTTGTCAGCAGAGTTAAGCTGACAAAACTGATAAAATAGTTTCAAATCTGTCGTTAGTATCAAAAACAACGTAGTAAATGTTGCAATCAGCCGGGTTAGCGAATTAGATATGCTAAAGTAATTAGCTTTTAAAATGTGCGTTTTTGCTCAGTTAATTACTTATTTTCTAGAATTTTACAGTCAGTCGGAAAAGTTTAATTCGGCAATGAGACGAAAAAACGACCTATGCGCAACATAAATTTAAAAGTTTTATTTTTCTACTGGTAGGCCTACATGACATTTGACAGAATATTTAAGCTAATTCGATGTCACGATTGCTTGTCTCTCAATTTCTGAAATAAAGGCCATGACCAGTTATGAGCAATACAATGGGTTTAATTTCTCCGCACTTATTTTGAACAAAAACTGACTCGAGTTTTTTTATGTAAAATTTTTCATCTTTTTTATAGTACTATTGTTAGGCGTTGTTTGTTTCCGCGTTGGCGTAATGAGTTCGAAAGTGTGATTTCTGCGTCGGCGTTCACGTCACGAACTTGCTATGTACAGCTGGCGATTGCGCAGCCGATGATATTTTTTATATCTGCCGCGGAACACCCTTCTTAACAGGGCGTTCACAAGTCTCGCTGCGATTCAGCTGAATTATGTTGGACGCTGAAATATTGCTAGCGAAGTCCTATTGCCGCGGCGTGCTTAAGTTACTTGATTTAGTTTGACTGATTTATCCACTGTATAAAAATGCGTTGCAAAAACAGTCAAATATTTCATTTTCAAGGCTTTTGTCAAACAAAAATTAAATCAAAGATATATTGAGCGAAAATGAAAATTATGTTCCAAGACCAGTATAAAAACTAAAGTTAAGTCTTCTGAGAAAACTAAAGCTCTATAAAACTAAAAATGAAATTAACCAAGGAGCTGAAATATCTGTGTGCAGTAGTCGAGACTAGCAATGTAGCCTAATCGAGTCAGACTAGAGTCCTTATTTGCATGACTCGGATCCATTGGACTCGGACGGGACTAAGTGTTCCGGACTATATCAGGCTATCGTCTCACGGACTTGGCGATATAAGGTTGTCATCGTCGTCAGAGCACGTTCCAGATATAGTTCTCGGTAGTCACAGACTGCGCTTGTCGTCCACGGTCGGTCGGTCGGTGGGTCGGCGGCTAATAAAACGTGGATGAGTGTTGAAATGATTGCGCAGTCTCTGGCCGCCGCGCGACCCTCGCATGATTGCGTGAGACCGGCGCCCAGTCTGCAGCGAAATATTGCACTCGCCACCGTCGCTAATTCGGTCGTATAGACGAGGCTCACGAACCCGCGCGAAGACGAAAAACTGGACTCGAGACCTTGGAGGACCGACCGAGCGACCGAGCGAGGCAGTGTGACTGGCGACGCGCGGGAGCGGAGCGCAGCGGCTTATCAGCGCAGTGCAAAGAGCCAATCGGTGTCACGACACGCGGACACTTCGCGCCAAATTATCCAGCAGCAGCACCACCGGACTCTGCACGCTGACGACGCCTGCTGCTGCATCTGAGGCAGTATGAGGCGACACCGGAGGGATGAACGGACGGACGGAGGCTGCTAAGAATTCACGTTGATTGCATTGCACAATTTATCATTTCGTGTTCTTCTAGCGCCCCTGCTAGCGACCTCCTCTTTAGCCACCTCACCACGATCCCTGTTTTTCATCCCTCTCTCATTCACATTTCCGTCTCTTCTCTTCTGGGCTCGGTTGCGCTGACTTCGAGGTCGCCATAGTAAGCAGCTGACGCGGAAAAGTATTTGTACGTGTGCGTAATCGATACAAATGCCAAGCGACGTCGTTCTCTTCACCAAACACCAAACGCATGAAGATTGTAGACGCACACACTCATCCAAGGACATTTCGAGGTCCTCGGAAAGATTACCTCGGATCTATAGTGATTACAGTGAACAGAAGTTTTGCTCGTGACAGAAGTTTTTTCTTTACTTTTTGACCCTTTCCTCGCCTTTTATAGTTTGCTTACTTTGATTATTATTAATACAGATCGCATTGAGAATGCAGAGAACGGTAGCACGTTGCGACTTAGACCTTTACCTTTATCCTAATGCTCTTTCGAGTCCTCATAGTGACGATTTATGCTGCTTTTTTTCTGTCGTTCTACTAAACAGCTTAATCAAAAAATAAAGCTAAAATATATACGTGACAAAGCCCACTAGGAGAGATCTTCAATTTTTTACATCAAGAACGCTTACGTAAATGTAGCCAGAGTCACGTGGGACAGGCTGTCATGTAGCCGTAGCGACGCCAGGGGAAATTTAAAGGTATTTTCTTTTACTGCTTCAGCATGAGGTTTGCTTACTTAGTAGCAAAAAATGCATAGATGCTGACGCAGGTGCACTCTGTCGATACTGAGTGTTCTCGTAATAACATGAAATAATCAAATTAATTGGTCTATCGGGAAAATGCCAAACAATGTCATCATGATACTTAGTTGTTGTAAGTACGACATAAAATGTTTGGACACGTCTATAACAATGTTGTTTGTGTGCATGTTCATGGAAGTTATTTGCTGAAGCTGTTGTATAGTATAGGTATATTTATATATTTTGTATACGTATGTCTCTAGGTTAATCGAATGGAAGTTAAAGCAGTGCATATCACACACAGATCAATTTAACAAACTCTGCGTCAGATAAAATTACAGATCCGTTTTCCAGCTCTTCGCGAACAATAAATTATCTCGTATACTTATCGTCGGCGTATTTTAGTGTTTATGCGTGTAATGAATGCATTGCAATGTTGTTGCATTTTGATGCTCGACATTTATGCTGCATCCGGGCAGACGCTGCGACGATCGCAACTCAAAGAGTAGACAAGCGGATACGTATTTCCAACTCATTCTCGGATCAGACGACGCCATACACCAGCGGGTCACGCCGGATGTTCATCAGTGAGAGCTTTTTCGCTTGGCTAATTATTATTCTTTTGCTGTACCTGCTGCTGCTGCTGCAGCTGCTGTTTATCACAGGTTTATCACTGCCATCTGACGTCATCTAAGTATGTTTATTTCATCGTAGCTGCTGCATGTTGCATCTGCGACTCTTGATTTCTATAGCTCTTACCGCTTCACGTAACGTCTTGCAAAGCGCGGTTATTGGCACGGTAAGTTGTCCGCCTGTCTGTCTGTCTGTCTGTCTGTTGATGTATCGCGGCTACAGAGGCTGCGTTACTTAGACAGTAATTACACGAGCAATTAGCCTCGTTCTTCACTCCACCGCCAGCGGCAAAAATGTATTCCGTGCTTCTAAGCCTTTTCAGACTACCGCATCAGAATGATTGCTGCATCGAGCGGTTTTCCTCCCTGCGACAGCACGACTTTGTTGTAAACACAGAACACAGATAGCTGCGTGTGACGGCAGAATGCGAATGTGGCTTAATTGGCGAAGAAAGATAACGCGACTTGGAGCGTCTACTGCAGCAATGAATCTACATTTAACTGTTATTGTTTTTCCCATCCGATAACCGTATTTGCCAAACACTAACAATTTAAGTACTCTGAAAACACGAATAACAGATACTTGTTGCACAATAATTCGCTGACGTTGGTGTGGAAATTGGCACAAATAAGGTTCTGTTACATCACGGCTTTGTTCGTGCTTAAAACGCCAGGCCGTAATAGCCACGAAGCTTGAACGGTGTGACCTGCTGCACTGGTGTCCGAAACAGGGTCTCGTGTGACTACTGTTTCCAAGTGTAAGCTGAACTGTCACCACAATACATTAATTTCACAGACGGACAGACGGACGGACGGACGGACACGTGGATGACTTACAGTGGTGGATATACTGCGCTTTGCAGTACTTGCACTGTACGATAAAAAATCGGCGTTGTTGTCGCTGCAATCGCTTTTCGAAGTACTGCAACAAAACTAAACCTAACTAAAACAAAGCTTTTCGTTTTAGGTTTATTGAGTACAATATGTACGACATGTAGTCAGAATGGCAGCTTGTTAACAAAAACAATTCTTGCTTTCTTCCCACAAAGATTTGCCAAAGCCGTCTAAGAGTCTGGAGTGTCGTAACAGCTACTAGTTTTAATGAAAGCATTTACACCTGCACTGCAGTGAGATAAGATTGATTCAAAATTAAATGCTTGTACACGTATCTGATAACAGTTTTCATATCTTTGCTGTTTAAGTGTTTGTCTCTTATTTCTTTTTTTCCTGCTATTTAGGTGTACGTGTAGTGATGTTCATTATTGTTCACTATTGTTCTTCGATCAATACTGCAACTGTTTTACGCTGTTAATGCAGCAAATGCGTTGAGTGATCAAACGAGAAAAGCATCATCATCATCAGCAGCAGCAGCAGGAGTTGCACCACACGATGGCGTTGAAAGGCGCCTCATGCTACGTCGTCATACCTGGCTCTTTAGACGCGTTGCTTGCCGCTAAATTCCCACCAATCAATCGTTGAAGTGGAAAGCCGCTGTGGGTGGCCACGAGCACTGACAGTTAGAGCTCGTAGCTGACGGGTTTAGCGTTGCTCCAGGGATTTTTAACATTGTAGGTATCGCAAAAACTGAAGAAGAAAGCGGCGTGGGAATTTTTTTTATGCTTTCGCCCGCAACCTGTAGGCGCTACTGGAGCTATTAAGTTCTCATGTCGTGCATCTGTTCGTTCGTCTGTCCGTCACTGATGTTACTGCGACATCTGTAGTACGCGCTAATAGATTTTTTATTAGACTTAGCGTCATTTTGTCATAAAATGTTTACGCCGCTGACTGACTGACTAATTGGCTTGTTAATTTTTGTAGCAAAAATAAACTGCTAAGCTTTCAGGTTTACAGATCAAAAGTCAGAGTTAGGGGGCCTACAGGAAAAACAAATATGCTAAAAACGGACGGAGGCATACAGACTAGTACGTTGCTATAACCGTTTAGTTCTGCCTGTTCTTTTTTCTTCTCAAGAATACTGTGACACTTAGGTTTTTGACGTTCCTGCGCAAAAAATGATGCATGCTTATTTAATTTGTTTGCCTGCTTACCCCCATACCGCAAGAACTCGTTGATCACTTTAGTACTGTTCGCCCAAACTGTCGCATCTTCGTCGCCGTCGTGTGTAGACTGCGTTTGCGTGTGAAATCAGCATGCGGCTGACAAGCAACGACTGACGACGTTTTGAAGGTAAGTATAGGCACAGACAGAAGAAAACGTCTGATGGCGATGTCAGCAGCTGACAACAACCAACTCTGTGTCTCTTTTTTTCTTTCCCCATGTTCTCGGCAGCACGCTAACATTACTCAACCTGGCGGCTTGGTGTAGTGGTTAATGCATTCGTCTCGATCTAAGAAGTTGCCCTACGCCTTACTGTTTAGATGCAACACAGCTGTAGGCTAAACTTGTGATGAAACGTTTTTATTGTTTTAAAATATAACGTTTTTCTGCATTATAAACGTTCAGTGCAAAAATGACGACGATTCAAAATATATGACTGTACAACAAATGTTAGGTTACTCAGAAAATAATAACGGATTTTGCAACTATAATTACTTATCAATGTACATGATGACATACTGTGTATTTTTTTCTTTTCATTTTTTTCATTTTATTAGCTTTTTCTTTTGTGTTCTTGTGTACTATGTGTAAGATTTTGATATTAAATAAATAAATAACATGATAATAAATGTAAAAAAAACTCTATTCTAATACAATGAAATCAGCCAATACGAGAGTCATGTTTTCTATTTAAACGCTTTACTAATTTTTTTGACGTTTACTATATTAACATGCTGCCGTGTTACCCTCAATTTCATGCACGGTAACCCCAAGACAGATCCTATAGGTTTATATGCAGCGGTCTGCGCGAGCATTCGGTATGCATAGCATCGATGACAGCAATTAGCCGTCATTGCTGTACTATACACGTGGGGCCATAAAACAGCGGTTACGACACACGGTGCATGTTTGATGTGCGATCGGTTGCATAATCACAGCGATGACCGTGACACGACGACACGTACGTGTGTGGAACGTCGCAATTGCGTGCCGCAGACGATCCACAATTTCCGTACTAGATCCGTCATGTTTTATACGTACGTACACTGTACATTTTGATGCTCTTGCCCTTGGTAGTAAAGATGTCGGAGGACGAGTTAAGAGCAAAGTCTGGAGTGACTAAAGCTTTGGTGCTTCGTCGGAATCAACAAATGTTTCGCTAATCAAGACGAAGTTGTAGGCCCTATTAACGTTGCAGTAAAAAGAGATACGCCAACAGGGAAACAACGTGCCTCTAGGATTTCCAGTGGTAACAGTCAAAAAGTTCAGTCAGAGCTTTAAACGCTAGCGGATGGAAAATGCGAGTGGCTGGCAGATCAGCGTATTCAGAGATTTTTAAAAATCTTTGTTCACCATCACTGGTAAATACAGTAAAATACAAAATACATAGGCCTTAATAGAAAAATTTAAAAAAAAAACAAAAAACATAGGCTTACAATAATACGAAATGCATCTGACGAAATGACAGTACATGCGTCGCATTTTCTGCTGTACACCGTGTTTCAAAAAAGTCGAAATTGTTTTTGGCGTAGGCCTAACTTTGTCAAATTCTTACCAACTTTGGTAATTTTTGGCAAAATGATGGCCAAGACGATAATATTATGCAAGGTGTACTTATTTACTACCTCACCTAATTTATGTCAACGCACTACCGTGTGAAACACAGATGCTCCAAACCAAATTGTTACATTACGCGGCGATTATTTGTATCATGGCTCACCTATGCATTAATTATTCGACAGAGGGTGCGACGTGGTTTAATAATTTTGATGTATTAAATATTTTATGCTGAAAACAGCAGACAACAAAATAGCTGGCTGACAAGCTTAAAACACGTCTAATCGATGAGTTAATGCATTTGATCAGTCATTTGATCAGTCATTTGATCGTTGATTCTGCTATTGGCGTTGCATCTAAGCCATTGCGTCTTTGTAGGCCTATGCGGAGCACAATTTGGCATAAATTCTAATTTGCAAGCGAGTTGTTATACAAACTCACAATTTTGTTAAATAATTTGCGTTTTAGTGTATTTTATGCCTAATTAACTCGTTACAGCGTTTACTTGAGACAAAACTCAGCATTATCCAACAATTTGGAGCATCTGTGTTTTACATGGTAGTGCATTGACTTAAATTAGATGAGGTAAAAACGAGTGCACCTTACATAATTTCGTCGTCTTGGCCATCACTTGCCAAAAATTATCAAAGTTAGTAAAAATTTAACAAAGTTATGACAAAAACAATTTTGACTGTTTTTTTTTCTGAGACACGGTGTATGTATATGCTGCTGATGATATTTGAATTTGCTTACGCGACCGACTCTCCACTAAGGATCTCGGGGATGCAAGATCTTTGCTTATTAGCTCAGTATTCTAAGCTGGGACAGTTTTGATTTTAAGTCAATAGCAGTTCGAACATAAGACATTCCTTTCCATATCTACCACTACTACTACCACTATCTTTGGGTGAAGGCCTTCTGTCACTGGTCGTGCGGAGTGAGACGGCAGTAAAATCGGACTTAGACACACGCTTATTCTATAAAATTTGTCCTCTCTTGCCCTGTGCCTATACATTGGAGTGCCATTTCCATCCCATTCCTCAAAGAGTTTTCTCATCCCACGATTTTATCCTTATCTTTAGCCAATCTTCGAAAATATGTACAATTACAAGTAGGCCAACACGAAATATGTAGGCCTATTCGAACGTAAGACTTGAGTGCAGGCGCAGGTAAGGTTTAAACTCAAAAACTTTACTCACTTAAACTTGTTGTCGATTTATTGTATAACAATCTGTAGAGCAAGTCAACAACCACAAAATAATTGACTGTTTGCAACAAGTTTACAACATCCTGACATTCAAGTCCTTACAGGTTGTTGTATATGGGCCTACGACTTGTAGTGCAACAAATTCACGACAATTCGAGGTAATGGAGTTTGACCATGGGCTTTAGTTAGCATGCAAAATATGGTTTAATTTCTGCCCATTTGTCACTTTACTGTTCACGCGTTTCGCAGACGACGGAATCATGGAAAATACCAAAATTTAACGCAAAGTAAAAAACACGGTTAACTAATACCGCCAATACTTTAAGGCGTGAAAAATTTCTGTGTTTGCAGTTGCCGATTGTCTTTAAAAAACCCTTGTCTTCAAAATTTTATTAAACTTGTAAAATATTAGTGCAGTTTTGTTTGTTTTCAAAGTTATATTGAAACAAAATTGTTTGCATTATGATGCAGCGTTTTTACTTCAGTTTTTACGGGTACTGTTTACTGCCTCACTTTGTTTTTATCAGCTGTTGAGCAATATTATACAGAATATTATGAAATAAAAATAACTTTTTGAAAAGATATTTCCCATTTTTACTTTTCGCCCGAATGCAGTTGGAAGCAGGGAAATTTGTTCAGGCGTAGGTGAGCGTGCGCGCCGATGGGCAGCCAGTGCAGTGAGTCTGTGAGCAGTGGTTGCCTACGTCACTGCTGGCGTGCAGCAGCAGTAGCAGCAGCAGCACTGCCACGCTGTTATCATCAGTTCAGTGCTAGCGTTGATCGCCGTGTTAAGCGTACCTACTTAGGCAGCCTAGGCCTATACTACCTGCCTGCCTGGAAGACCAAATCGCTCGCCCGTTCTTACAGACTTCGCTGCGCTGTGGATTACTTGCTCTACGCAGACAGGTACGGCAATTTGCATTAGCGAATTAACGTACAGAAAAATGCTTAAAGACTGCAATGAGTAGCTGAAAGATAAGAATCACTATAACCGAACAATAAGTGAACCTAAACTGGATCGGATCAAGAATTATATACGAAACACGACACATTTTAACGCAAATATGTTTGAGGTATGATAGGGTCTAAAATCGTTTTGTGTTTTATGTTTCTGCGAAGAATTAGCTGACGAATGGAGTGGGGTCTGTTATTCAGTCCGACGATTTAGGTTAAAGAAACAGGAAGCTGAAAATAATTATCGAAATGCCAAATATAAAATATTCGGAAATTTACAATAAAAGTTTACGGTATGTCATACAAAAATGTTACTTTTATTTTAATTAAATGTGGGGTAGACAGAGTTGCGAAATTTAAAGTGAATAAAGCGTACCTCTAGTGGAGTGGCGCTTTAACGACAAGAATGCATTCACGTTAACCGCACTGTAAACTAGACAATGATCGACTGTAAGCGTCTGCTGCAGCAAATAACGAAGTAGAAACCAAACGTATTCTTCGCACAAAAACGGCAGTCAATCAATCAGCCGAGTGTCAAAATTGAGCAATTCTGTGGTCTGATATTCGTCGGCAGGCAGTATCACATTCGTGCCCGATGCTGACAGAGTATTGTTGTCGACTAGCGCCTGTCTCAGCAGTAGAGCTGAGCTCGCCATGCGTCAGGTCTCTGGCGAATTTATCCGTCAGCACTCAGTAAGACAATGCCCCAGCGTACACGACGCGCTATTCGCTAACATTAATATTTCACAAAATACCGAAGCGTTTAAGATGTTTTGGAATTTTTAACGATTTTTTATTTCAAATTTTTGCCTGACTGTGCCAGTAAACGAATTTTGAATATATCATTTAGCGAATACAAAAGTGTGTTGTCTTAGTTTTTTGCCGTAGTAGGTTTACACATAAGCCGTGGAACGCGAACTAAGCTTATTGTTATTTTAATAAACTTCTAATAAATAGGCTAATTTGTAGCATGGTTCCTGTTCCGTTACAAGTTATTTTTAGAAGTTAAAACCAAGGCATTACACTTTTGTCTACCCTAAATATCTACCAATTTATTTCCAAATTTATTTATTGACGCAATCACCAAAAAAATGCAGTAAAGAAATCATTAAAAATCTAACCATGGGCAGCGCTAGGAATCTGATGCTGGGGGCAACGGGGAGGCAAGGGCCAGGGCACAGGAGGCAAACAAATCCGCATGAAACAATATTAATTATTATTAAAACTAAAAAAATAAAATGTGACTACGATAGCGTCAGCAGATTGACAAATAATCTAATTATACAATAAGAACATTGGTTAACACGCCGATAAACAGAATAGATGAAATTATTACTTGCTTAACATTTTTCTGGTGTCAATGCAGTCGGTTTGGCTCGCAGATGGTGCCTACCAATTACATCAACCGCCTCGACGGAATTTGGCTAACTTTCGCTCACGCTCGTTCTGTCGTTTAAATAATTTATCCAGACGCCATGGCAGCGTGTAACACGAGCGTTTTTTCTGCGCTTAATTAAATCTTCTCGGTAGTAATTTTAACCTGTTAGCGGCAGTCGACCTGCAGATTAATGCTACACAGTAGCCGAAGCATATCTCATTAGTATGTGTAGAGAGCGAAGGGCGTGTCGTGTTTGGTTTGTCGTGCGACTGTAATTGTCCCAGACTTTGTCGCTGCCTTGAACTAAGCTACGTTTTGGATGACCTAACAAGTTAGGTGTACCATAGATAAATATATTATAAATATGGTAATGATAATAATACTTTTAATAGTTTTAATATTTTAGCTACTAGTTTTAATTTCTGCTGACGGCACGGCAGACGAAAATTTTGAAAGAGTTTTGTTTTGCTGTATTAAAGCAATATACTAGTAAATTTGTTTTTCGTGCATCAGCAGAAAGTATCTAATTATAATATTTATAATATACTTATCTATAAACAATGCCTAACATGTTAGGCATTAGAAACGAAGCTCTAGTTTTTTGCATCTAGTTGTCTCTGCCATTAAGCTCAAACTTTCATTAGTTTGTTGTTGTTACTAGCTAGCTACTATATACGTTACAATACGATACGATGCGTTACGGCAATGACGTAAATTAAAAATTGACAAGCTCTTAGCTCAGATGACTGTCGCGCTCTACGCATGTCGTGATAGTTATTGCGACTTACCGTGTAGCCACAATACACCCGTTACAAAAGACGACGGACGACAACCGTGTAAGACACCTACAAATTGCTGTCATCTAGCGTGCTTTGACTCGAGCCGGCGTTCCCAGGATGAAGGAACCACACAGACTGATCCGTGACGACGGCAAGCGGCCTGACGGTTTGACATTGCTGCCATGGAACTCTGGGCGCAGCGCCACTTGAGACCTCAGTGGTCGACACTCTGGGAAACGCTTACCTGCAGCAGAGTGCCATCACCAGTGCCAGTGCCGCTGAGACTGCAGCTGTCAGAAAAAGGAACAAGTAGGCCTACAGCTCACTCAGCGGCACTGGCACTGGTGATGGC
>Ga0209367_1001985_pt1 | contig 26330 bp, 23 predicted proteins | sample WorMetLIZISLAND2_FD_187412 | JGI IMG/M metagenome (GOLD analysis project Ga0209367, IMG submission 187412) | Marine gutless worms symbiont microbial communities from Max Planck institute for Marine Microbiology, Germany - Olavius geniculatus... ... | reverse complement strand
AGTTAATATACAAATACCAAATTTTTTATCTGGATCGCATAACGATAGTTCCATGGCGCCACCTTGTGAATGATATAGACTTGTATCGCAGCCCGAAATCGCCCAAAACATCCATAAAACCCCCTAATTTGAAGTTCAAAATTTTTCAAGGTCATTGAATTTGGTGCCAATCGAGAGCCAGTGTACGACTTCCTATTAGTGATTAATAGTAACCTAGGCCCTATCTCGCACCGTTACTGAGATATAGCGACTTATTGGCTAAAAATTGCAAAATTTGCCCACCCCCTCTAATTTAGCGCGCTCGATCGTGGTGACCACCTTCGAATTTATGGAACAGTTTTACGGTTCCTGAAACTAGAGTCTTCCAGACAGCCGACGGTGAAGATTTGGTGATCCTATCTTGCACCTTTTTTGACTGATTCACCCGTGTGATGGACAGAGAGACGGACAGACAGAATTGCGATGGCTAAGAGGCGCGGAAAGCAGTAACTGCTTTCGCGCGTAAAAATGAAGAAACAGTCGGGTGATTGTCTGCAAGACGAAAAGGGACTGATAGGTGAGTGCGAGCGCTTAGCTGTGTAGCATAATTTGTCGCCGACTGAAGTCGCCGATAGCTGTCGGCGTACGGTTTGGCTCTGTTTGCCGGCTGACGGTTGAGATCGTTCCTTGATCCGTGCTAAAAACGTAAATACGTGCGAGTGGCGTTTCGTCCGTCCGTATAATGGCGAACTAGTGCGACGACCAGAAATGGTTAATAAATTCGTCCGTCGTGTTTACTTCCGCATCCATCTCCAGTCTGTGTGACTTGATTTTAATAGTCCGTCCGTCCGTTCTTGGTGTTAAGAGGGGTGTTAAATTTCTTATTTTTCTGTTCTTTTCGTAGTTTCACAAGTGTAGTAGATGAGGTTCTTCTTTTTCGCCATAAAGTCACAACAAAAGATGTGCGTCCGTCTTGTTTTTGAGCCCGTTAAGACCGAAACACTAAGACTGCGATGAATAGACGCATTATTAAGGAGAGGTTGACGATGTAGGCCCCTATTCATTTTTGCCACGTTTTGGACTAATATTTGACGACTGGGTGCGAAACGAGGAGCGATTATTCAGCGTTCAAATATAATTTACCGAACTTTTTTCTTTGCTGAATTTTTAGTTTCTTGTTTAAGTTCTTCAAATAAACCCACAGTCAGTTCTGTAACCACAAATTGTCAATTCTGTAACGCATTAATCAATTCTGTAACGCAGTTGTCAGTTCTGTAACGCTCTAATGTCATATCTGTAACGTGCCTATTTCATTGCATATCTGTGTGCAATAATAATTTTTTTCCCACGAAATTGATCAAATTTGTTGTATTTGATGACATATGAAACATCACACCGAGTTAACTCTGTTAGCCTAGACGTACGACGAAAAATTCAAATGTTTATGCGTGACTATTGAAAAAAAGATCGCTTTTTGGTCGATTTCCTGCTGACATTTCTTAAAATAAATTAGTGATGAGGCAATATTATACGTCATTCTATGCAGAATCATGCAGACTGTCGCTTGAAACTTTTACAACAATCTAAAATGGTCTTTGCCACCGATTGTGCCACAAAACACGACCGTTACCGAAATGACGTTTTTTCTACAAGTGTCTAACTTTGAACGTGCACTATTCCTTGCTACTGCTTCCTTGATCGTGAATCATAAATGCATCTGAACCGCAAGCGTTTGCTGTTTCAAACGATGTATAATATGCGGAAAAATGTTTAAACATAAAATTTGCCATATTTCGATGTTCGGTGGGCACTGACTCAGATTTTGACCCATATAGGCCTACATTCAGTTATGCTGAACTGTGGAACTGTGTTGGATGATGATATGATAACTTCGCTTGCAGTTTTACGGCTTTACTACTTTTTTGTACTAGGCCTATTAACTCTCAGTAGGCTCCTAGATGCACAGAACAACCAGTCAAGTCCATAGGCCTATGTTGGTCTTATCAAGATAAATTTGAAAAATAAGTTTAAATGGGCCTAGGCCTATTTAAAAAAGTTTAGGCTACGTTAAGTTTTTTCAAGGTAGAAAAATAGTTAAAGTTTAACGAAAAATAATAAAAAAGTATATGCCCATCACTTACGATAATGACGACGACTGATGATGACAATGATGGTGACTTTAGTCAGTTAATTAAAGCTTTGCAACCGTCATCTGCAGAGTTCCCATAGAGCTTATAGGCAGTTGTATTTAATCCCCGGAACCGCCGCCGTTCGCCGCCACCGCCCTTGTAGGTCCGATCGGACCGCAAACAGCCGTTAAGTTAGGCACAGAATATAAATTGACCGGCGGCCGGTCAAATATCTTATAGGCTATGACCGGTCAGGTTTTGTCACAAGACAAACGCGCCCGGTCATGACCGGTCCAATTTTCGGCCCGTGAGCCTTGAGGGCCGGTTATTTGACCGGTCACCGCCTTGAACAGCCTTAGCCCTACGTACAAAGACCGAGTGGTGCTCATGCATGTAGCTAACGGCTAACTTTACAGCCGAGCAACTGACGACTGCGGACTTTCGTGATTTGTGTCACATTTCGACATGTCCAGATGGTTTGCGTCCGACTTTTTCCGCGGGGAAGTTTCGGTGATAGTCGGCGATAAATTTCGATTTGCTAATATGTCTGATGCACCTGAAAACGATAATTTAGACCGTTTCTTAAATGAAAAATGCTTTAAAAAGACAAAAAATTGTATTTTCGCAAAATTTCCGGGAATTCCCAGAGGAATTTGGAGAAGACAAAATTGGCCTTAAGCGGTATGAAATTTTCAGCATTAAACGTGCAACAGTCCAAGTCTCGACCCCGCGGTTTAAGGATCGAGGCCCTGCGCACGCGGGCATCAAAAAGGGAACGTTAGGCCTATTTTACTATTTTGTTGGCTCGTCTAGCGTGAAAACGGTTGCAGACTAACACATACTTGCTGCTCACCAAACAAGAAAAGTTGACGGGATTTTTAAGGCTATCAAACATCGATGACCGAACGGCCTTAAACCCCCAATTAAAATAGAGGGTGATTTTTTTGCAATTTTCGGCTGTGGTGCACACTTCAAGAGTGAACTGCGACGAAATGGCTGGAGATAGATCAAGACAACCTGCGAACAGGATCTGCTGTGTACTTCTGCGCGCCTCGTGTGAGCATTAGCTCAAATTACTTGTAGGCTACGTGTACTTGGTACGCGGCGTCTGAGTGAGGCCTACGCTACAAGTCATGTGGCACCACCACGGATTTACATATTTATGAACCACCAGTGGGCGCCACGTGAAGCTGACTGTCGGTACAGCTGTCCTCATTTTAAGTAGGTCACAGGCAGTCAACTCGTACTGTGCTTATGTGTTTATTGATTATTGGCGATAACTGCTGTTTTTTGAGTATAATTAACGCACTTACGTTGTCTTATCGACCGCTACGAACCAAAATACAGTATGTATCATTTTGTCATCCTTAGATTACAGACTATACAAGGGGTACCTGTGTGGGAGGGACTTGTCTCAGACGGTGCCTGGCCAGATATAAACATGCCGGAAGATTAGGACGTCTGCGGTTGTGGTTATATAAGTTTTAAGTCACGTTACTTGTTATGTAGCAGTACTTTGCAGTCAGTAGACTTTGTTTTCCTTAAACAGATTTGTAGGTATGCCGAATTATGGCTTTTTTCGCCTTTTTGCCGTTTCGCCCCCTGGCCGATCGATCTCTGGCTCTTTCACCCCATGGCTTTTTTGCTGTCTGGCTGATTCGCCCCCCTCAGCTTGGACGATTCGCTTCCCATTGAATAATATAGGCCTATTTCTGTAATGTAGACTAATATTTTCTGTTTTGTTTTTGTTCATGGGGTCAGGGGGGCAAAGCCTCCCTGAAGCTGAAGCACTTGGTTTTTGGACATTCAATCAAAGCCGCAAATTTGCCCACTTTTCTACAATTTGGAAATGCAAAGAAATCAGATATTTGTGTTACCTTTGCAAAAAATCATGGTTGGCCACGAAACTGGGGGGCCTGGAGCAAAACTGGGGGGGCCTGTGCCCCCCCCCAGCCCCGGCCTAAAATCGCCAGTGCTTAGCGTGCTCTAAGGTACCAGTTAAGATCGTGTCTCCGTGGTGGTACAGTGACTTATTAGGCACACTAAAACTGTCTGCTATGACAAATGGTGTGTGCATGTGCATGGGTAATGATAAGAAAATTGTTAAGAAAAGTTAGAGCTACTTTTTAAAATTTACAACTGTGGACCATTTTAGGATGGAGTTATGCTGACTGAGTGGATATACTATACATTTGCAAGAGATATTTCAGATGTATGTTCATATCAAATGGCTGGTATTATTGACTTCCTGGCTTACTGACTGCAAACTTAAAACACAAATACAAATTGCAGGTAGGCTCTGTGAATTGAGTATATGCAGATTACAAAGCTTACATTTAATACTTCACAGTGTTTACTCACAAATTTCAGCCACAAATGTCTGCTATACTGAGTAATGCAAAAAAAATTAAAATTTTTACCATAAAATAATCAACCAAAGATATGACGAACAATAATTGCATTTAATACCATGGTGTGTTGCAGCAGTGCTATTGCTAATTTGCTAATAACACTTACTGTCATTGAGTTACAAGCTCAGCAAGAGCCACAGCAGGACCTGGGGAAACATTCTCATTGGGCTCTTAAACATTTTTGTGGGGCCCCTGTGGGGAGAAAATTTATGAATTTTTCTTTTTAAAATGGTGCATTTGGGTGTATTTTATATTTCTGAGCGACAGCGGGGCGCCTGAATGTTGCGGAGCCTGGGGTAGTTTACTCCCCATCTCGACGTGCCTGTTGATATAGGCCTATCATGGACAATTTAACCAAGCAGTTAGAGCTACTTTTTAAAATTTACAACTGCGGACCATTTTAGGATGGAGTTATGCTGACTGAGTGGATATACTATACATTTGCAAGAGATATTTCAGGATATTGGATGATCCGTCAATAAAAATAAATCAGATTCATTATTTTTAACGATATATGTCAGATATTTTCAACATCGAAAATATTGGATATATATCAGTGATATATATCATGGATATATATCATAACAACCCTGCTGTGTTCATACGATTATTAGATCAGAGGCATATATAGTATGGTTTGCAAGGCAGGGACGGTTGTACAGCTACCTTGTGACAGCACTGCCAGCTGATATGGTGACAGTGGTTATGTCAGCACCAGGTAACAAAGTCTTGCTGTAGACAGACAGCAAGCATTGCTGAAGGCCTTCCTGACAGAAGATGGGAGTAAGATAAAACAGAACTTAGTTGTTTCCAACTGTCCACTTACGGTTCCCAAGTGATCATTTGGTTCCCAAATGGCCACAGGATTAACGAGGTGTCTCAAACCTGGACAAAGATGATGCCTGAAATTGATGATGACTGCCTCAGCCTGTGATTATCTAATTGCTCTTGTACTCTTGGCCACTGAACATGCCATAAAAGCAGTCCTCCATCTTGCCTGCTTCACTCGCTTTGTCTGCATAGTTTAGCAGTGTTGAAGATAGCAATGCTTTACCGATGCTTACATGAAAATAGGGTTGTCACAGTTAGGTGTAGCATTGGGACGCCTACAGCATTATTGTAAATTTGGCTGTTTTGGGACTAAAACATTGTTGGTGGAATTGTTGGTTTTGCATCATGTTTCAGTGCTTGAAAATGAGGCTATAAGGTTTATAATTTCATCGAAGTGTAGCCTTTATTTTTATATAATTTGGTGATATTTTGGCAAATGCTGCTAAGATTGTCTCAAGGAAGGTATGGCTGTTGCTGAAATGTCAACAAATTAATACATACATGTAAAGGTGGTATGAATTAACATGGCTTAATAGCTATTGGCTGGCAATGTATTTGCAGCTGACAGAGCAAGGGAAATGGCGGATAATGGCGCTGAGTCGCAGAGAGTCGGCGACAACGTTTCATTTAGTCTGGAAGATGCTGACGACATGTCCGACGCTGACAGTAGATCAGAGTCACTGACGACAGCACCGTCAGAGTTGAAGCAATACGTCGGTGCCGAGGGGGGAGATGACATTTCGCTGTGTAGTCGTGTCAGCAATGGTAATGACAGCAGCTGTGACAGCCTGGTCGACGCCGAGGAAAGTTGTCCAAGGTACAGTACGCAGTCACTGTTAGCATTGTATATACTGTATAGTCAAGTCAATACTGTCAGTGGATGCAGACTTGATATTTCTGTATGTTCATATCTTCGTGCTCTTTTTACTGTTATATGCCCTCGTTTGATTATGACATGAATTGACAGGAATAAATAAGTTTTTGCTGATGATTCTTGCATGCATGTTTTGTTTTTAACGCCATAAATTTGTAATTACTGCTAATTTAGTGCATACAAGGTAGACCAAAAATGTCCTAACTTGTTTTTGTCAGAACTTGATCAAATTTCAGTTTTGGCACACGTATGGCCAAAATGATTGAATTATGTGAGGTACACTTTTTTCCACCTCGCCTAATTTATGTCAATGCACTACCGTGTGAAATGCAGATGCTCCAAATTGTTGCATAATGCTGAGTTGTTGGGTCCATAAAAGTTCAAACGACTTAATTAAGCACACAACAAACTAAAATGTGATTTATTCAGCACAATTATAAGTTAGTGTAACAACTTGCTTCCAAGTTATCAGAATTTATGCCCAAAGTGTACACAATGGCTTAGACCTGATGCAGCGGCTGCAGCATTAACAATCTACTGATCAAACTGCACAATACTCATTCATGGATTGGACATTTTTTAAAGCTCATCAGTCAGCTATTTTGTTGTCTGCCATTTTGAGCATAAAATACCTTACCTTACCTTCGGGATGGACAGGCTCTTACACCTGCCCAGCGCTGAGGCCGTATCAGCTCGGCCCAATGCGCGTCCCCAAATGTAACCAGAAGGTTACAGGTAGCGGCCATAAAGCCGTAACGGCTGTGAAGCCGTAAATAAACGGCTGTAAAGCCGTAAGTAGATGGCTATAAAGCGGTAGTCAGCTGTGAAGCTGAAACCAGCACAAGAGAACTGGTATCGTGTAGCAATATGCCTACACGAATTTGGTCAGCGCTTAGTCGCTCCTCGCCTCCAGATTTTAGAAATCTTTCGGGTCATGGGTGCTGAGCCCCAGCACCACGGCAGGGTGGCTGACCTCGGTGGGGGAGCCTAAAATATTTAATACCAAAAAATTATTAAATCACGTGGCCCCTTTTGTTGAACTGATAATGAAAAGGTGAGCAATCTGATACTGATAATCACCTCATAATTTAACGACATGGAGCATCTGCATTTTATACGGTAGTGTGTTGACATAAATTAGCTGAGGTGAAAAATGAGTGTACTTCACACAATTCTATCATCTTTGCCATTCGTTTGCCAAAAATTAGCAGATTTGTTGGAGATTTGATGAAGCTCTGACAAAAACAAGTTTTTTTGGCCCAACTTGTATATGCATGTATATGTTGTGAATTCAAAATGAATGAGGCATTAACTTGGCTGCCCATGTGATTTTTTTCTGTACGAGTTTTGCGTATGGCACAGAGAATTTTCCAGTTTAGAATGCAGTTGGACAAAAACTTAGACGCATTTCTCTGGCAGCTAATGCTTTTAGTTGAAATATTAGGTTTTTATGTGGCTGTTGACTAGAATTTGTTGTGACGGCATGATGTACAATCGATTTATTTACTGTGGAGCTTAGCATCTACTTAGCATGTATTATAATTTGCTTTTATAATTTTTATGAAAATGTTGTTTTTTGTTTCATTTATAGTTGGTACTTTTTGTATGGCAAAGTTGTGACAATGCTGACAGATCAATGCATTATATATATAGATGTGTTATTGGTACACACTTTGCACGTTGTATGTTTTCTGTCATTTCATTGTTTTTGTTAAGGTTATATTTGGTTTTTGACCAGCATTATACAAAAGTTTTTTTCAGAATCGTGTAGTTCATGTAAGTAACAAGAGGTATCAGTGTTCCATGTTGAAATTTTGCAGTGTTCACTCTGATACTTTCTTTATTGGCTGGGACTGATATGAACTGTAACACAAATGACATATTTAACTACAGGGACATTTAAAACGTTCACGGTTTGATAGTGTGATCTCGAAAAACGTGTTACAATTACATACAGGCTCTACAGGATGATGCGAAAGAACTGGAACTTGCATGTCAAATGTAGATCAAGCAAATCTGACGGTTTTGGAAATAGGTTTTGGAAATGATAATGATTAGTATCCGTCATTGCAGTAGAATGTGATCATGTATTCACATTTTTAACATGACCACCCTTTGCTGCAATGAACTATGTTAATCATTTCAGAAACTGTGTGATTGTTTGACCTACTGAAAGTGTATGTTCCGCTTTTGTGCATCATTCGATATCTAAGCTTATGAGCTTTCAATGCATTTAGCCCAAGAGGGTGCTGAATGCTTTTTAAGCTTTGAATGCCCCCAGATATTGGAAAGATAACCAGTGCAGTTGAAAATGCTGCACAAATTAGAAAATTATCAGGTGAAGTTTTTCGGCTGATGAAATACGTCAGTTTCTTCTTCAACATATGTGTTTTTTTAAAATGTTTCTATTTATTTATTATGTACGTAGCGGCTTGGCCGAGCTAACTGGTCCGGTCTCACATTCTGCCAGCACTGACAGTTTCTGGTGAGAAATTCTGTTGCGTACGTGAGCTGAGCTTGTTCTTCATTCAGCCGACTGCATGCATTAATTTCACCTTTGTACATGCATGTCTAGAAATGTTGCATGGAATAGGTATCAGTATGGTGGAGGGCCGTTAGTTACTGCTCGGCATTGGGGCCTTCATGACTCTAGTTTTTTTTTCTTATTGAATACGAACGGTGTGTAGTGCTCATGTTACATATTGTAAACTAACTTCTGGGCATAAATATAACATGCACTGCATGTGGAAAGGCCGGTAATGGACTAAAACTAATAGGGCATAGATGTTAATTTTTACCAGATGGCATGTGGTGCCACTCGCCAGTACCCTTACGAGAGGTGTTCAAAAAGTTTTGCAAGTTGATATGTTAAACTGAAAAATTTTTCAAAATTTATACACCAATAGAACGCATGTTTTTCCTAAACACGTACAAGCCTAAAGCGGCTATGACGTCATTGTAACGTATGACGTCATAGAGCGTTAAACAGGAACGATTTACAGTGCCAGCGCAATCAGCGTAAAATTGGGCTTGCTGTTGCATGGCATTTCTTTAGTCTAATGTCAGATTTTCCAACACGAGGCCTTGGGACATGTGATTTTATGACACCCCTAGCAATTTCTCATTTGCAGTTATAGATATTCTATAGCTAAAATCTGTGCCAGCCGTGAAAAAAAACTGTACATATGAGGAAAATTAGACAAAGCTTACAACTTGATAGGCCCCTATATATTAGACGAACAGACTTTTTAAAATTTATACATTAGTTAAAGTTATATTTTTTTCTGTACTCATGTGAGCTTAAAGCAGGTGTGATGTCATTGAAATTTATGACATCATAAAGCGTTAAACTATCATTATGAGATCCAGATACAGAATTTGGTATTTGTATATTAACTTAGCATGAACACCCCAATTTTCAGCTAAACTACTGAACCAGAACTGCTATAGGCTTTCGCACGTTTCTTGAGCTGTGGCTCAAACTTCTTGAAATAATTTTTGGCGAGCAACATCAGGAAGAAACTCAATGCAAATGACTTTACTTTTTGCCACCACACTTTCATACTGTTGCTACGCTATCTTGTGAAATGCAGGTTGTTGAGTCTGCTGTTTGTGAGTGGTGTCAATAGTGTCACTTGCATTCACACTGGAGGAGGACATTTTGAGGATGTGATGTGACACGTGTGACTTTTTGAGATACAATAGTAGCCAATCGTATTTGTTGCTTTTCAGTTAATCATTTCTGAGCTGACACGTGCACTATCCACTATGGTTCTATTGTTGTAAATGGCCAAACTATGACTTCTGCATTTCACAAGGTAGTGTAGCGACAGTATTAAAATGAGGTAGCCAAAACTACAGTCATTTGCGTCAAGTTTTTCCCTGATGTCGTGAGCCAAAAATTATTAAAATTAGCCAATTTTTTACGAAGCTATTTAAAAAATAAAAGTATCACATTTTTTATAGACCATGGTGTAATAGCCACAACATTGTCTATGGTGAGTTGTGGATCATATAACATTCGCTGTAAGACTTCACCTGATGAATGTAGAACAGCGTCTGTCTCATCGGTTGCGTTGGAGCATCTGTAATAATTAGCAGCAATAACATTATTAGTGTTGGCATTGTAATATGTTATGTTTTGATGTTGTTGATTGGACAACAGGAAGTGTTCTAGTAGAAGTCCTGCTCTGGCTGTCCCAAATGATCACTTTTGGAGTACTTCATGTAGTATTTCTGAAAAAAGTTTTCCTGTTAGATACAAACTGGAAAGAATAACAGTAGCATGGCAAGAGTTGTCCTTGTCCATATAATATTTGCTGAATCAAAACAGCTTGAAATGATGCAGTAGTATGTCTAGATTGGCTGAACACGTATTTCATTTGATTGGTAAGATGCTATTAATTGGGTGAATTTTGTGATTGCTTTTGAAGGCCGCCTTTGCGTGACCGGTAAGTTGACAGTTTGCAGCTTTGTAAGTTGATTAAGTGTGTATTAGTTTTGTTTATTTGTTATTGTCATCAACTGTTTTTTTCTGTGCATTTATTTTTTCACTTTTAGTTGATTTCTTTTGATAGTTAGTTGCTGCATCAGCCAGTAAGGTTAATGTTTATTTTTGTTAGTCCATTTTTATTTGTGAATTTTTATACTGAAAGTAATAAATTGGTGTTTATTTGTAAGCTTTGTCTTGTATGCATTTTTTTAACACGTGCTATGCTGTCTTGCATGGTAACAGCTATGTCGTTTTTTATGACTCTCCATCTGTCACATTCTCGTACATGTACGTACTTTGTTGACTATAGTAGGTTTGGGAGGGTTAGTTGTTTGCCTTTCAGAAACAAAACAATTGTGTCACCATGTTATTATGAAAGATAAATAGCCTGTGGTATGGGAGTTTTAATTATGGCATTATTGGTCTAGTTCTTACTGTTTTTTTAGTTTGCCTCTTCAGTACGTCACAATTGTTCACTGTTATTATGTTCTTAACTTCTAACTTATTGGCTTGTTATTTGTTCTGTTTTTTCAGCCTTTGTGCTTGCTTCACTGCATAATATTTTTTTTGTTTTTTTTTCTGCTTTGCTAATAATTTACTCCTCGCACACTGCGTTCCTAACGTAGCGAAGAGGAGTATATGAAATCAGTGTAATATTGGGGACCGACCGACCAGCGGCCGACCGACCTCTGTTCCTGGAAGAGCCTTCTTGGAAGAAATTCAAATGGCCGATGACGTCACATGACCCAAAAAGGTCAAGGTTTTGACCCCATTATCTTTGAGGCGCCATATCTCCATAACGGTGGCAGATAGATGCATGCATTGAGGTATAACAAGACAAATGGCAACTTGCCTCAGAGATAACTATTGGAAATTTTTCTCCACGGTTCGTATAATCAGACAACATTTTACAAACTTCGGGGAGACAATTTTCAATATTGACCTTGATGGCACTAACTATTAGTATGATATTAGATAGGTTTCAAATAGATACCAGTTTTCTAATGTAAGCAAAGGAAAGAAGAAGCACTTAGAATACAGGAGAAAGTAATGCGTGTGAGGAGTACATTAGATTGGTTGCGATCTAATAATATTTCTTGTTTTGAGCATGTTACCTGTACCTCACATGATTTCCTCTGTTTGTACTAATCTTTAATACTGACATTACTTAGTAAACTAATATAGATTACTAAACTAACAAGAGTGTGCTTGGACATTACACATTCTATGTACCATAAATTGAACCGTCATAATCAATCTCCATCATTATAATTTTGTAAACCTTGTATTTTACAGACGCTGTGTAAGTGTAAGGTGCCTGCAGCCATCCCATTTCTGTTAGTGGTTTGCTGGTGTTGCTTGGGTGACAGATATGACATAGGAGTGGTGGAAGTCTCCCAAGAATCAGCCGTACCCTTTTCACAAATTTGATTTAATTTGCCTTTTGCAGCGGAAGTGTGGATATTTGCACATGTGCTCATATATGTGAAGTTTGGCTGCAGAGGGCTAATCAGCATTGCACTGTGTTACAGGTATCTAACCATGATTGACTTTGCCAGCGTGATTAAACGCAGTAATTCCAAATGATTAAGCATAATTATTGTTAATATTATTAGTCATAGAAATAGTAATCTTAGTAGCTACAGTGTTTGGTAAGGTGGATAGCAGAAGTGAGCTCAACTGTTGTCTCTAACACCTGGCATTAAATGGTAAATGATTGAACTGGAGTGTCTTTAAACGACTGGTATGTTTTATTATGATTCAAGGTCCATGTCGGGGCACCATATAGCCAGATACGGGCACCAGCGCTCACTGTCCAGAGGGCACAGCAAAGACTTTACTGTTGCCACGCCAGAGGAGTTTGTGAAGCGATTTGGTGGCGATCGAGTCATAAACAAGGTATACTTACAGCACCAGAGAGCTCTCGTGCATTTAGCTCTGGATTTCATCACACAAGACTATGCAAAATGCAGTGTACTGTGTATTCGTGGGGTATTCTTGCACAGTTTTGAAACAGCATAGTTAGGGGTGCATTGTTTCACAATTCAGTTGCTCTACCTTTTTAGTTCTATGTCATAACTAATGTAATCACTATAAACATTTTTGCGCGCGAAAGCAGCTACTGCTTTCAGCACGTCTTAGCCATCACAGTTCTGTCTGTCTGTCCGTTCGTCGTCCGTCTGTCTGTCCGTCTGTCACACAGGTGGATCAGTCAAAAATGGTGCAAGCTAGAATTAACAAGTTTTCAATGTCGTCTGCCCAGAAGACCCTAGTTTCAGGAACTGTAAAGCTTTTTTATAAATTCGAAGGAGGTCACTCTGAATGAGGGCGCTAAATGAGAGGGGGTGGGCAAAATTTGTGATTTTTGGCCAATAAGTCGCTGTATCTCAGTAACGGTGCAAGATAGGGCCTAGGTTCTATTAGTCACTAATAGGAAGTCGTACACTGGCTCTCGAATGCCACCAATTTCAATGACCTTGGATGACCTTGAACGCTTAAATAAGGGGTTTTATAGATTTTTTGGCGATTATGGGCTGCTGGACACTTTTCAAGAGTGAATTGCACTGAAACCAACTGAGATAGACATAGACAAGCAGCGTATGAAATTTTTAGCGTTGAACATAGATTTCGATGGTCTAAGTCGCAATTTTCTAGGTTCAAGGAAACCTGCACACGAGGGCATCAAAGAGCGGTACCCCTGTAAAAGTCGTTATTTTACTTCTGATGGCCAGTCTTTTGTGAAAATAGCTGGAGATAGACTGACAGTTTGTGAACAGGAACTGCTATAGGCTTTCGCGCGTCTCGTGAGCCTTAGCTCAAATTTCTTGTACTACGCTGTGTCCCCCCCCCCAAAAAAAAATCACAGACATTTTCGATTGTAACTTGAAAACCAATTGTCAGATTTTGATAATTTTTGGTACAAATATTCCTGACACAATTTGCCATCAAATGACCATTCACTTTCCCACCTGGCCCAACGGTTGTTTCTGCACTACCTGGGGAAAACACAACCAGCGATATGATTGCTTAATTAACGTAACGTGTACAAACACATTTTGTTTACATTTCTGACACTGTGGCTGACAATTCATCCAGTTGTCCAATTTTCAACTGCCTGCAGTAAAACTGCTTGAAGTGTTGGCATATTGTGTATGTTTGTGGCAGGTGCTAATAGCAAACAACGGCATTGCGGCTGTCAAGTGCATCCGGTCCGTGCGTCGATGGTCATACGAGATGTTCAAGAACGAGTGTGCTGTCAGGTTCGTCGTGATGGTAACTCCAGAAGACCTCAAGGCCAATGCTGGTCTGAACTCTTGCATCTTTCAATTTGTTCTCTATACATTTATGATCTAATGCCCGGTTTACACGATTAAGCTGACTTTTCGAGCTGGCTGGATGAGCCAGCTTGATCACGTAAAGTGACTCTCATCAAGGCAGTTGGATGAGTGCTTCAGTTTTCAAACATGTTTGATATTGCAGGCGTTCATGAAGCTGGCTCATTCATCGTACCACTTGGGCATAATTGATAACCAACAGTGGAATAATGACAATACTCGTGATGACAGTGATGATGATAACTGTGCAAACATTTGTAAGGCACAATCTGTCAAAAGTCAAAGTGAAAAGAGACTTTAGCAGACGGTAGGTAACAGCAGTGGCAGGCTGTGCTCGGATTTTGTGAAAAGTCAGTTTTATGTAGTGCTGGAAAGTGTCAGTTGTCTAATGTGTGTAATGCACCGTGTCCGGAAAAAAGAGTCTACAGTATTTTTGACATATCTTTGACAAATTTAAATCTATTTTTATATTCTTGGGCATGAGTTGTCCTGAATGTTTACTTGATTAAACTGTCGAAATATTTTCTCTTTATATTGCCATGTCACTACGTAGAGCTGACGTAATTATGACGTCATCGAAAATGCCGTTTTTATTGTATCCGAGGTGAGAGACGCTAAGAGTGTTTTGGTTAATAACTTTAACAAATTTGAACGTATGTTTATAATTTTTGGTAGGCAACATTGAAAAAGTAATGCGCAACTGATAGTATACTGATAGTCCACATTGCCTGAATACTGACACCACTTTACCATGTAAAATAAAACACTCTTCATACTCTTACTTTACTCTATACCAAATAAACAGAAATGCAGAAAAAATAGTCTTTTTTTGCCTGTAGTTGCCTTACTTGTCAGGAACAGTGACACAACTTGCTATTTAAAACCAACTTTTGAGTCAACAACTTTTTGCAAATGTACACTACCGCAACGCTAACGCATGCCACAAAAATGACGCTGCTCGCTGATAACGGCTGCTGTACAATGACATTCGCATTGTGCACGTGACAGCCACACTTAATGGCGAAAATCACAAGATTGGGTTTTAAATTTTTGATAAAAAGTAACTTATTTTATGCCAACAATGTCTCAAGCTTTTTACTGCACTTTTCTTTTAGTAGTTTTCCTGTTTTCTTATTGCAGAAGCTCATTTAGACGTTATCTTTTCCGAAAATTGCATTATTTATAACGTCACGATTACATTAGCTATACTCAGTAGGAAGTAAATTTTGAAGATAAGTTTTAGATGTTTTTTAGTAAAGCTTTTCATTATGATAATGTGTGCCAAAAATTATAAAAGTAGATTTACATTTGTTGAAGTTATTCAGGAAAAAGTGTAGACTATTTTTTTTACTGGACACTGTGTATATTGCCCAGGGCCAGGTAATGAAAACAGCCTTTTTGTTTAATGACAGTCAAATTAAATCAATAAATTTCTATTACCTGTGGTCTACATTTCTATAAAAAGCCTCTCTTATTTTACATTGTTATGGAAGACTGTTTGTGATTGGTTGCAGAGTATATTCGGCTGGCCAATCAGTACGTGCCAGTGCCAGGAGGGACCAATAACAACAACTATGCTAATGTGCAGCTGATCCTGGACATTGCGAAGCGGACCAAAGTGCAGGCGGTCTGGGCTGGTTGGGGACATGCCTCAGAGAACCCCAAGCTACCTGAACTGCTACACAAGAATGGCATTGTTTTTATAGGTTTGTACTGGAGATTTTTGCATCTGTGATTTGAGCTTGGTATAAAAACAGAACAATTGCAAGGATATGAAGTGCCTTAGTTTGTGTGACAGCAGCTTAAGTGATATTGTGCTGTGTTGTGGCTCTTTTGGTTCTATGTGTGACAACTCATTAAGTGGCTACTGTGCTGTAATTTACGTTTTCTTTTAGTTTGGCCTGCCTACGTGCTGCACATCACTGCAGATCAACAGAAATTGCTTATTTTGTGATAACAGATCAACCGCATATCCCAGAAATTGCTTATGCAGATCAGTCTCAGGGCCGGATCTCAAGACGGAGCCTTCAAGAGGTGGATCTGACAGCTGCATCCAAACGATGTGGTTGCAAAGTTCATTGACACTCTCCCTCCTCTATATCCCACTATTGGGTTTTCGGCTGTGGACCAGTCGAGGCCCGCGGGTCTGGAGGGCGGGCTACCACAACAACAACAACAACAACAACAACAGTCTCAGGGCCGTAGCCAGTCCAGCAGTTGCTGTTTTGGCTACGTAAGGCTATTTTTATGCAATTTTTCTGGTTTTGGCTGAGCGAAGAAGGTTCAAAGCCATCAGACTCTTCTAGCTACGCTACGTGCTTAAGTCTGTGGCATTGCAGATCACCATAAAAGCTCAAGCTATAGTGATCGCTTTGATCTGCAGTCAGTAAAAAGCAATTTTCTTGTGGTTTTTCTGCAGTGCTCTCCAGTGTTCAGGCACTACTAGCTGTATATGTGTGATGGCTGCTGATTGCTTCAGTGGGTGAGTGGTTGCTGTGCTGGTCTCTAGGTCCGCCGGAGCATGCTATGTGGGCACTTGGTGACAAGATTGCATCATCCATCGTAGCTCAGACCGCCGGTGTTCCTACCTTACCTTGGAGCGGCTCAGGTTCAATACCGTACAGTCCATACTAAGAATGTTAATGCTATAGGTTATGTAATAAGAAAGGCATCTTGTCTGTAAAAAGTTTTGCTCCAGTAAATCTTAGTAGTGTATTTGCGAGTTTTTAAGGAGTGAATGTGGAAAAATTGGCCGAATATGAAACAGTGGAGTGCAGTAGTACATGTTACTTACCAATAAGTATGCATGCAGTAAGGAAAAAGGCATATTTTATGATTGCCATAACTTTTATTCCAGCGCAATTTTGATAAGACAACAATTATTCCAAGGTTGCTTGTTTAAGATCAATTTAACCTGGAATACCTGTGCAAAAAATGGCTGGTTAAATAGCATTTGAAATGGGAAGTAGTAGTAACTTTGTGTTGACTGGCTAGGTTTGACAATGAACTGGAGCGAGGTGGACACAAAGTCGTCAAAGTTTATGATTCCGTACGAAATTTTTGAGAAAGGATGTATACGAGATGTCGACGAGGGACTCAGGGCAGCACAGAAGATTGGTTTTCCGGTGATGATAAAAGCATCCGAGGGCGGCGGAGGAAAAGGAATCCGCAAAGCCACGTCCGTCGATGATTTTCCCAACCTGTTTCGCCAGGTTCAACTTTCTGAGTTCTCTGTCCTTCAAATCATGGTTTTGTTCAAAATAATGATGTCGCACATATCTTACAAGTGTTTGAGCAAAATTACAAACTGCTTGAAAATTGGCCATGGTCACATGTAAAAAGCACCATTGCAGTATATTTTATGTTATGTGAAACCTTGGTCCATGTTCATATCCATCCATTTTTGAACAGCACTTAATTCGTCTAAAATTTCTTTCAAGATTTGTGCAACATTTTAAATCATGGCTTCACTGCTTCATGTCCGTTTAAGATGTTTGCTGCGAACATGATATGTGGGATCACTTCGGGGTGTGTAGATAAAGGTGGAGGCATCCATTATTTTTGTGGTTTTAAGAAATAGCTGCACATTTTACCTTGTGATATGTAGTTTTCATGTAAATTGATGGCAGTCTGGTTTTCTGTTGAAGGTAATCTGATATTGTAGTGCAATTTTCATTTTTTGGAAAAGTAACCGCGTAATATATTTTTTTAACTTCGGACATTGTAGCCAAATCTAGATGGTACAACGAGATGTTTTATCTTTCTTGGATAAGATTTATTTGTTGCATTTTCAGCTTTAATACCAGCACTTGGCACGTTAGATATGTGCATCTTTTAGTGAAAGTTATGATTAGACATTTCTGAGTTTTTGTATAGAATGTACATTATTTTATAGGGTTGTTTTTTTGTCAGTTTATCAGTTACTTAATCTGTATTTCCAGTTTTATATTTTTATGAAACAGTATTTTAATTATTTTTGTCCTGTCTCACTTCAAATGTGTATGCCATGTGTGCACTGGTTTGGTTCGTGTCAGGTTCAGACAGAAGTTCCGGGTTCACCAATTTTCATAATGAAACTGGCGAAGAAGGCACGTCACTTGGAGGTGCAGCTGCTTGCTGACAAGTACGGTAACGCCATCTCATTGTTTGGCCGAGATTGCTCCATACAGAGACGACATCAGAAGATTGTGGAGGAGGCGCCAATCACCATCGCTCGGCGTGAAGTTCAAGAAAAGATGGAACAGGTGGAGTTCCAGGCCGACAGACAGACTTTTCCACCTCAGTTCATGGCTCTCCATTGATCCAACTAGGGTATCTGGGCAGTACTGTAACTTGTAACCCCCCTTCCCCCATTGGAGCCAAGGGCAAAGCCACGGCCACAAACACATTTTTGTGCGTTTTGAGCTCGAAAATTGTATCTAGTAGTGATGTTTTTTTTTGCTTGTGTTTATGCAATGTTTGCAGCTGATTGAGGATTTGGTCAAAAGATTTGAAACCCCTAATCTACGGGCTTGACTTTACCACAGAACATTGGCAAAGAGTACAGTTCTCAGGCAACGACTTGATTTTGTTTGACTAGAACTTGCGCATAAGTTGGATGGTTACCTGTTTGACCAAAAAAATCATGAAAAATATTCTCATTGTGTCACATTAGTTGGCAAATTGAGATGAATTTTGTTATTTGGACACAGTGCATCATCTAGCTGGCATGTGATACAGTAAAGGTGATGTCAGACAAACGACAGAGTTGGTCGATTTTATCTGCCAACAAAATCGCCCGACAGAAATTTGACAATTTTGTTGGCCAAGATAGAACATGTTCTATTTTTGACGATTTTGTTGGCCAACTTTTTGTAGATCTGTCAACAAATTTTGTTTATGCTGCCATGGTGATTGTTTACAATGGAAGACGAATATTTATTTTTTGTTATCTATTGTGCTTGATATTGATTTTTGTTCATTAGATGCAGAAAAAAGTGATGTAAGTATCATTTTGCGATCTGCATTCTGCTGTTGTGCTAGCTGATATCATACGAAGTAGCAGATGAAAATATTGGCCGTGTGTCATGGTTCACCAATTTTGTCGGCAGATTTTGTCGGGCAACTAAATCATGTCCACAAAAGTCCGCGACTTTGTCGTTCGTCTGACATCCGCTTAAGCTGAATGCTGGTTTGGTAGCATAATGGTTAAGACGTTGGACTTATGATCAAGAGGTTGTGGGTTTGATTTCTGGTTGGGTTGCTATCAAATTTTTATTACTTGGATGCGTGGATGTCTGGACATCTTAACCATTCCAGTATATAACCAACACCAAGGTCAACTCAGCCTTCCATCCTTACAGGGTAGGTAAATTGAGTGCTGGCCTGCCTGCCTGCCTACCTGGGGTTGACACAAGGCACTTTCATTTGTGTTGTGTGGTAAATAGGTGATGCTCTGTAGCTGTAATGCTGTATGATGGGTTACGTTTAGGAGCTGTAGACAGTTGTTAACCCTTTAATTTTTATGCGTAGGCGGCAGTGCAGCTGGCACGAATGGTTGGATACGTCAGCGCCGGTACGTTGGAATACTTGTATGATGAAGATGATGAGACATTCCATTTCCTGGAGCTGAATCCACGTCTCCAGGTGGAACATCCATGCACCGAGATGGTTGCAGACGTCAATCTGCCAGCTGCACAGCTCCAGGTCTGTCGGATGAGGCTAATTTATGCCATTTACTGTTTAAACACTGGTACTAGTAATCTGCTCTGTTTGCAAAAAAATTTGTTTTTACCAGTGTGTGCATTGTTAATGTGTGCAAGTTTATCTTTATTTTATTGTTATTTTGAGGAAACTCACGAGTCCCTTCATTGATGACATTGGTGTCAAATTCACATTTGTCACTTACTATTGTGTCATTATGGCAACAAGTTATTAAACAAGCGATCCCGACTTAGTGAAGAGTGTCTTCAGAATTTAGCTGTTCTTGTTCCCGTCATAGAGCACAGTTTTTTTTACTTTACAGTGATAACACTTGGTCGGTAATAATAATAGTTCTATTTTTATAGTGTCATTGTGTTGCGACTTAGAGATGCTGGCTGCTGCCAGATCTAGTCAAGTTTTATCATCTGTTTGCTAGTGAGAAGAGAATTGTTTTTAGCCTAGATTTACATTACAAGTTAGGTAAGTGATAGGTAAGGCATTATGTGGGGTAGTGCTGGACTTCATAACAATAATTTTGTTACATGAGAAAGCAGCTACTGCTTACGTGCGTCTTAGCCATCACAATTCTGTCTGTCCGTCCATCTGTCTGTCACACAGGTGGATCAGTCAAAAACGGTGCAAGCTAGAATCACCAAATTTTCACCATCGACTCTAGTTTTAGGAACCGTAAAGCTTTTCCATAAATTCAAAAAGGATCATGCCGAATGAGGGCGCTAAATGAGTGGGGGGTAGGAAAAATTCGTGATTTTCAGCCAATAAGTCGATGTATCTCAGAAACGGTGCGAGGTAGGGTTTAGGCTACTATTAATCACTAATAGGAAGTCATACACTGGCTCTTGATTGGCGCCAAATTCAATGTCCTTGGATGAGTCTGAACGTTAAAATAGGGGGTTTTAATGGATTTTTTTGGCACTTTCAGACTGCAAGACACATTTCAAGAGAGAACTGCGCCGAAATCAATTGGGATAGACATGGATGAAATTTCCAGCTTTAAGCGTAGATTTCAACGGTCCAGGTCTTGATTTTTCAGGTTCAAGGAAACCTGCACACAAGGACATCAAAGAGCAGTACTCCCCGTAAAAGTCGTTATTTTACTGTTGTTGGCCAGTTTTTCGTGAAAACAGTTGCTGATCACCATGGGCATGTTGCCTATCACAACAAGCATTAGTGATGAGCTTTTTAGTTGTATCAAGATCGATGACTTTGAAAAACCCTGAACGTCCAAAATAAGGGGTTTTATTGATTTTTGCAATCTTCGGTTGCAGCGCACACTCCAAGAATGAACTGCGACAAAATGGCTAGAGATAGTTTGCGAATAGGAACTGTGATAGGCTTTCGTGCGTTTTGTGAGCATTAGCTTAAATTTCTTGTTATTCTACATGTATTGTTAACTCTACAGGTAGCAATGGGTATACCTCTGCATCGTATCAAAGACATTCGAGTGCTATATGGTGAGGAGCCTTGGGCTGATAGTGTCATTGATTTTATCAGACCACGCAACAAGCCACTGCCTAAAGGACACGTAATTGCTACAAGGATCACCAGTGAAAACCCGGATGAGGTTTCTTCTTTCATCTTTGCATGCAGCCATTTCTTGCAGGGTCAGCAGTAGAATAGATTTTTTGACTTGCAACCTTCAGTACATTTTTACAGCACTGTGTAAGAAGATCTACTTTTTGGAATTTAAATGCTTTTATTTGAATGACTAATGTCTAAATAGTGTTAACTTAATGTATTTTCGATTATGTTGCAATGTCTGGTAGATGGCTCGGTTTAGTACAAAAAGAAATTAAACATTGTTACTGAAATGAGATACCATTATATTTAAAAATAAGTGTACTGATTCATTACTGTGATCATAGCAGCCAGGTTGACACTAAGATATACCAAATATTATGCAGAATTTTGTGGATAAGAGAGTGAATGTTGGTTTGCAGGGCTTTAAGCCGAGCTCGGGAACAGTGCAGGAGCTAAATTTCCGCAGCAGCAAGAATGTGTGGGGCTACTTCAGCGTATCGGCATCTGGCGGGCTACACGAGTTCGCAGACTCTCAGTTTGGTCATTGCTTTTCATGGGGAGAAGATCGAGAGTCAGCTCGCGAGTATGTCTCTTGGCGTCCTTGTAACAATTTTACTGCATTTTTATGCCTTCGCCAATATTATGTTTCCAGTGTTCATGAGTCCGTGCGTACATGAGTCCCATACAGACATTGCTAGTGCTCAAGATATCTTGGGTATTTGTTGACGGAATTTGACCAAACTTTCACCAAGTGGGGCAAGGATGAACGCTTCAAATTTTGTAGTCAAAAGAGCAAGGGTCAGGTCATATTAGGGTCAAATATGTCCCAAAATGCACTTTTTGGTGGAGGCATAATAGTCGGCAGAGTTGTAACCATTATCTAGTTGCTTGTCTGTATTAGAGCAGCCTGACTTTCTTGCACAATTGGTTGTATTGTGTTTGTTTTGATTTTCCAATTTTATTTAGGCAAGTGATACTGGTCATGATGATTGAATCAGCGTTGCTCACTTGATAACTTGTTGCTTTAACTATGAAATGGTGGTGCTGATGCTGAGAATGACGGTGATGATGATGGCCATGATGATTTCTGTCTTTTGTCATTTTGCTCTTTACACTTTGTGACGCAGTAGTCAGTGTTTTTACATTTGAGCTGTTGCTGTTGTATTGACATAGTGGCAAATGGGACATACTGTAGACATAATGTGATTATGACTGTCTTTGAAGGAACATGGTGGTCGCACTGAAGGAGCTGTCAATTCGTGGTGACTTTCGTACGACCGTGGAGTTCATGACCAAGCTGCTGGAGACAGACAGCTTCCAGCACAACTGCTGTGACACTGCATGGCTTGATCACCTTATTGCCGAGAAAGTTCAGGTCCGAACAATTCCTTACTTGCTTTCGATGAAGAGTGTTCCAAGTAGATAGACCAGCATGGATCTCTAATGACTTTTTTGACATGCCTTTGAAGACATTTTATTTTCCGTCTATCTTCTCTGTTGCCCGCGAGTGACTATCTCGGCACTTCATATTCAGTATGTTGATTTTGGCACATTATCAGTTTATAAATTAATTAATTTACTCTCATATTTATCTGCTTGAATGTGGGTAATGTGCAGCCACTTGCACGAGTCAGATTGTGTATGTGTTGAAATCTGTAGGCGGAGAAGCCTGACATAATGTTGGCAGTCATGTGTGGCTCACTGCATGTCGCTGATCAGATGATACTCGGCAGTTTTCAGAACTTCCAGAGTACGCTTGAGCGGTATGTTCAAGGCTTTTGCTAAATTTCTAGCAGTTTTTTACGCGCGAATGCAGCTACTGTTTTTAGCGCGTCATAGTTATCGCAATTCTGTCCGTCCGTCTGTTTGTCCTTTTCTCCGTCTCTCCGTCACATGGATCAGTCAAAAACGGTGCAAGGATCACCAAATCTTCACCATCGGCTACCTGGAAGAGTCTAGTTTCAGGAACCGTAAAGCTTTTCTATAAATTTTAAGGGGTCACCTTGAATGATGGCACTAAATGAGAGGTGGGTGGGCAAAATTTGTGATTTTTAGCCAGTAAGTCGCTTTATGTCAATAACAGTGCGAGATAAGGTCCAGGTTACTATTAATCACTAATAGGAAGTCGTACATTGGCTTTTGATTGCCACCAAATTCAATGACCTTGGATGACCTTGAACACTAAAATAGGGGTTTTTATGGATTTTTTGGTGATTTTGGGCTGCGAAACACATTTCAAGATTGAAGTGCGCCGAAATCAATTGAGACAGACAAGGACAGGCTGAGTAAGAAATTTTCAGCACTGAAGGTAGATTTCGACCGTCCAAGTCTCGATTTTTTAGGTTCAAGGAAACCTGTGCATGAGGGCATCAAATAGCAGTACCCCATAAAAGTAGCGACAAAATGGCTGGAGATAGACTGACAGTTTGCGAACAGGAGCTGTTATTGGCTTTCGCTCGTCTTGTGAGCATTAGCTCAAATTTTTCTGTTTATTACTGAAATAGTGTTTGCGTTCAGTACCATTTAAAGAAATTTAACAAATAAAGCATGTTTCTAACTTTTTATTTTATGCTAACAGTCAGTGTGAAATTAATTATGTGTAAAAATCTAAATGAATGTGTGTGGCATTGGCCTGAAATGTTTTGTGGCCTTGTGCCTTGACAGTAACTAATAATTCCAGCTGTAATTGTTGCATTGTAGGGGGCAGGTTTTGCCAGCAAGTTCCCTGAAGAATTCAGTTGTTGTGGAGCTGATTCATGAAGCATACAAATACGTCATCACGGTATGCTTCAAGTTTTAATACTTTGCTTTGTTTTTTGGATGGCATTTACCAGTGGGAATAAATGCTCCAAAATAATTCATGTTGTTTAATTTCATGAACTTGGTCTAACACTGAGAAATTCAGGAAAAAACTGGCAGGTTCAACAGAAGTATAATCAAATAATATTCTGAATCTGATGATTTTTCGTTTGGTTTTGAATGAATTATGTTTTGTGTGAAATTGCCTCTTGGACTTTTACTGTGTTTATTATAAACGAGTTGTTTCAGTTTTTGTAGTTTGTGTTTTTACGCATGACAGCAGCTACTGCTGCAGTGCGTCTTAGCCAGCGCAATTTTGTCCGTCTATCTGTCCGTCTGACGCACGGGTGGATCAGTCCAAAACGTTGCAAGCTAGGATCACCATTACTTCACCGTCTGCTGCCTGGAACACTTTAGTTTTACAGTCTGTAAAGCTTTTTCATAAATTTGAAAGGGGTCGCCCCAGGCGAGGGTGCTAAATGACAGGGGTTAGGAAAAATTTGCGATTTTCAGCTAATACTAAAATTCATGCACTGGATATGGCGCTAGGTGTCATCCACTGTCGAGTCTAAATGAAACATCGTTGTGAACTTAGATTTTGTTTGCACCAGGCCTTCAGACATGCATCGCTGTCGTGCGTTTCTTTTTGCGTTAGCTGGGCTTTTCTTGTTCTCATTTGGTGAAGATGCAGCTAGTTTGAAATTGTTGTAATTTTAGGTCACAAAGTCAAGTCCAATTGGATACTTTATCTGTACAAACAGTTCTGCAGTTGAGGTTGAGGCTCACAGGTGCATAACTTCTGCATGTTTTGTTTTGCTTTTTTTAGTTATTTATTTATCTGATGATTGATATCGATGCAGTGTATAGTATATTCATCTTTCAGTGCTCCAATGCTGATTTGGCTGTAAATTTAACTTGATGTTTGCTTTTGTAGGAACTTTTGAATCAGTTAGTTCGTTAAACAAAAGCTAAGGTACTACTGGTGATCACGATGTGCAGTATTGCATAGCTGTAATTAACAAATATACTGTAGACGTTTTGTATTTACCATAAAACATGTTTTATAAAGGTTGTAATTTAATGATTTTTTGGGGTTTAGTAGTCAACCTAGCTGAACGAAAGCCAGTAGTTGGCATCGATGTGTCTCTGAGAATGTAAATGGGTTGTGTGCATGTATTGTGAAGGCTGAGTGATGGAGGTCTGCTGGTATCAATTGACGGCTCCAGCTACACAACTTACATGAGAGAGGAAGTCAACAGCTACCGCATCGTCATTGGAAACAAGACGTGTATCTTTGAGAAGGAAAATGACCCCACCGCTCTTAGGTACAACACTACTCAATACCCACACCGCAGCGTGGCTGTTCTGTTTCATCAGTGGAGCACAACATTTTTGAGCCACAGGCTTTGTGACGTCTTAAAGTCACTATAGGCACTAAGCTGACAGTACATGCTTCCCTTTCTGACATGGATGCGTAACGAGCAAGCATGTCTAATGGAACTTCTTATTTCAATGAACATGATTTTATTATACGCTACACGGGTTTGCAGGGCACCTGTCAGCTTCAGGTTTTGTTTTTATTGTTGCGTACTGTTTACTTTTATCGTGTTTTTATGCGCCTTTGATTTGATTGGACTTTGCATCACATTATGCTATATTAATGTGTTTTGAATGAGTTATGAACTGAAAAAATGACTCGTTGCTCTGTGCTCTCTGTGCAGGACTACTTCAGCCGGTAAGCTGGTGAACTATTGCGTGGAAGACGGGGGTCACGTGTTTGCCGGTGACGTCTATGCTGAGATTGAGGTTATGAAGATGGTGATGGAATTGCACGTCACTGAGAGTGGATGGTGAGCTCTGTCTGTATACTTTTTCTACATCAACTCAGTCTACTATCCCTTTGTGGTAGGTAAATCGAGTACTTGCCTGTCTGGCTGGTGTTAAAGGTCCGTGGACACCAAAATTAACATATACATTTTATCCATTTTCCTGAAAGTGCAGAATTTTCTGATAACTTTGACGGTAATATCGGCGCCCAGCGTTTTGTCAACATGGAAAAATTTACCTTTGAAGTCGACGATCTACGAAAACGACGTAGAAAACACGCTGCCATGATGATCCAGGATGACGTCATGAGTTTAGCCTATACACTGTGTCTCAAAAAAAAGCATGTGACTACATTTTTTGCAATAACTTGAACAATGAATGTCCGATTATAATAATTTTTGGCACACTTATTAATGTGACTATATGTCATCG
>Ga0209367_1001984_pt1 | contig 26341 bp, 16 predicted proteins | sample WorMetLIZISLAND2_FD_187412 | JGI IMG/M metagenome (GOLD analysis project Ga0209367, IMG submission 187412) | Marine gutless worms symbiont microbial communities from Max Planck institute for Marine Microbiology, Germany - Olavius geniculatus... ... | reverse complement strand
CTTAACTCCTGCAGGGTTGTCCCACACCACTGCTCAATGTCATCTGACCATTCTCGGTGAGGCCGTCCTCTTTTGTTTGAACCATCCATCATTCCGAACACCAGGGTCTTTATCTTTCTGCTGTCGGCGCTTCGGCATTGTCTATAAATCTTTTCTGATACAAAAGATACTACATTTATCAATTTGCATGGCGCTGCAATATACGCGTTAGATATTTTTTTAGTTTCTCTGTTTTGTGTTGTTTAAACATTTCTTCCCACTTTTTGCCCGTTTTTCGCCGTTTTGCCCGAAGTTTTCACCGCTTTTTGCCCGAATCTAGGGAGAAGGCAACTGCCTCCCTACCTCCGGTTTCTACGCCTATGCGTTGTGAAATTTCATAGTTTAACTTACGGTTTATCAATACAACCGGCCCATTTTCCTGGGCCACCCACGGCGTGGTACAAAATGACGTACGAATGAAGTCCTTCACTGCGAGAAGAGGGCGTAGTAATAAAGAAAGACATATTATGCGAAAGAAACCGGAATCCCCTGTCCACGTAAACAATGTCGGTCAGCGGCGGAGGGAGACACGTGCGGGAACCGGTAAGTTACAAACGTGTTTGAGCTTCGCTCGCTGGACATTGATCTTGTCGACCGACGACCAGCTCCAGTATTCGCAATGCTGCTGCTCACTCGCTAATGGAGCTGAGCTGCTGCGCCGCTGCAGTAAATTATTCAACATCACCTGCCGTCAGTTGTCATTGTCATAGACTTGACGCTGTCGTCAGAATGGGATGCGATATGACTGTGACAGCGGGTGGGTCTTTAAGCATAGATGCCATACAACGCAACACAACGCTACTGACTCGCATAAACTGAGTACAATGTTTAATTGTGTACAACTTCGCGAACAAACTGGATAAAACGTCACGATAATACACTTAATGGATTTTTTTATGACAGACGGCGTGTCAAAATAGACTTTAGCGACACTGACATGCTGTAACACGGCAAACCATTCCAAAAACTGTGTGGTCTTTACAAAATAAATGTACAAAACATAAGTTTATACACTTGTTAACGGCAACATTTAAGGACTTGCGCATCAAAAACAGCAAAAATTACAAAAGGTGATATTGCCCGCATCACACCGACTGTGTGTCAATGTGCTGCTGAATAATGTGCAAGTCCTTAAGTGTTGCCGTTAACAAGTGTACAAACTTATGTTTTGTACATTTATATTTGCTGTTTTATTAGTAAAATAACGTTTTCTTACAGATGACCAGTTACGGAGATATCTGGCCATAGATATTTTGCAATCACGATCTTGACCATTTGGGGTCACGTGACATTCAAATGGCAACAAGGGTAGGTTGTGGTAGAATTAGATTGGTTTCATTCAATAGCCCGTCCCCCAAAACCTCCCATTAGACGCAAAAATCTTGGATATATCTTTTACAGAATCCTAATTATAGCCCTTTTGTCTCAAATGTCGTTGCCATGGCAAAAAATGTCGGTCGGGTAAAAATTTGTTGGCAGCATTAGATGGGACAACCCCCAAACGCCGCCCCCCTGTATAGATCTCGCAAATATCTCTAGCAGAAACCAAGTTATAGTCCATTTGTCCCAAATTTCGTTGCCATGGCAACCAAGGAGAGTCCGGGGTGAATTTGAATGACACTGTTAGATTGGCCATCCCCGAAAACCATATTCTAGAAGCAAAAATTACGACTCTATCTTACACAGCCAAAGTTCTGACCATTTAAAAATTGTTTAATTTTTCCCATAGGCGCCATTGTAATTTTTTTCGATTTTTTTAAATAAATAAGTTAAATATTAAATTTTAATTCTTTAACCCCAAAAAGGCACATCCTTGCGCGAGACCGCGTCGTTTGAGCTATTGCGTGCAAAAATTCGCCGACGGGTCTGACCTGTAGGTGAGTTTCTGAAAAAAAGTATATATCACAGGCTGAACGGTAGTTCAAGCCATGTGTTAACGGCGACTTCTCTTTCTTATACATGTACAAAACATCAGTTGCCCGCATCACGCTGACTGTGTGTGAGTGTGCTGCTGACACACAGTCAGTGTGTTTTTGTTGTTTTCGATGTGCAAGTCCTTAAATGTTGACAAGTGTATAAACTGATGTTTTGTACATTTATATTTGCTGTTTTATTACTAAAATACTGTTTTCCTACTGTTGATCAATTACAAAGCAGCACACAGTGTGATGGCTTGAACTACCGTTCAGCCTGTGATAGTCGGCGGAACAAAAAAAATGTTTTCAAAGCACTTTTAAACGAGTTGACTGAGTCCACTCAACGTAGGTCTATATCTGCCGGGAAGTGGTTCCAGGCTTTGGATCTTGCTACGGCAAATGACCAGACACCAAAGTATGTGACAGTTGGTCACCGCGCTGCTTGCTGCCAACTGATGACACAGATCGGCGAGGTACGTCGGCGCAAGTCGACAAGCACCAAAGTAACGTGCCGGTAGGTGAAATCGCTTCCGTTCTATTCGCCACGTGGTAGTGTAGTGTATTTTGTGTCGTAATGTACCTTTGTATTTTCGGTAAAATAAAATTAAAATCGGGCTTATTTTTTACCAAAATATTTAAAGTCCATTTCCCTAAAATTATTTATTTTTCGGATATAAATAATAAATATTTTAAATTCATATATTTCGTTAAAAAGGTCATCAAACGTCGTCTTTTAGTGTGGCATAAAAGCCACATATAGGTGCTGTCGGAGTTCCTTGCAAATACGTTATGTAACAATTGCTATAAAATACGTTATGTTATGACAATGGCAGTCACGTGATAGGCAGCCTAGGCCCTTTTGGCCAGCTCCGGCAGTATAAAAGGCGAAGCGCAGTGATGACAACTGATCAACGCTGACAGTCTTCGATACTGTATAGCGTCGTTAAATAATCCGACTCCAGGCCAGTGACAACTGATCAGTTTGATCTAGCGCTCGGACAGAGCACATCGACTGACAAGGTGCTGAGCCTTCGCTTTCCTAAACGAAGCAACGAAAACCAACGAAACACCTTTCGTCCAAACGAAATCCACTGTTCAATAATAACTATATTTCTGTCCATTCACGGTCACTTCACGAAAACTCTTTCGTCGGCAACCCTTCGTTTAACACGAACTCATTACCAGAATGGGTAACCGCTTATCTTTCGGGGTTGAAGGTACCCATGAAGCTGAGATCTTGCAATCACCCAGTACGAAAAACGAAGCGAAAGCAGCGGGTGGTTACAGTAGCAGCAATTTGACTTCTGGGTTTGACCCCATATTATTTTCCTTTCACCTGGTAATCATTGGACCCCATTATATCTACATCCATTGAACGGTTTATGCAAAGTGCATGACTGTGACAGACGACAGACAGACAGACAGACCACGCCACAGAAAAATGTGTAGCATAATTGGTCATTTTATCGACAACTGACCAATTTCTCAAGCATTCTTACTTCTTGTACCACTGGCACACCGAGCTCGTTGAAGGTCATTTACAGTTAGCGCGCTGTATAAATTGCTGCTCGCGTGACTGGTAGAATATCGATCGGCAGACTTCCGACACATTTCGCACCGGTTGCTTGCTGCGAAGTAAACGCAGGACTGCAGCATGCTTGTCATACATAAACTGACTGAACGACAAGGTGTCTTTGGCTGATGGTGGGTGACTTCGTCGGGAGTTTGTTACGTGACTATAGCGCCGTGGCTCAGTCATGAATATGCACGAGCGTTTCGCGCAGCAGCATCCGCACTCGGTACGTCATCGCGAGCAGGACGACGCATCCGTCGCGTCAGCTGCGCGCCAAACAACGGAAGTTTCGACGTCGTCGTCTTGACGCGTTGCCGCTCGTCGGCGTTTCCATTATTGACGATGACGGACGTCTGGACACGACCGACAGGCTATTACCGTCGCCGGGTTAAGTCGTCTTCGGCTTACGCCCACACCGGACAGGTGCCCCATTATAGGATTGCGCCCTCCAGAAAAGTCTCCCCCGGCCGACAATTTACCGGCAAAAATCCACCCCGCCCGGCGGCCGCTCGGGCGGGACAAATTTTTACCGATAAATTGTTGGCCGGGAAGACTATTTTTGGGAGGGAAAGGGTGAGGCAATCCTATAATGTGAAGACTTATGGGGCTGGGCCAGCGATTAAGAGGAGACATATCAATTCCGTGATTATTTCTCCCCAAGCGGATTTTTCATAGGGGAGACATTTTAGTGTGACGTCGATCCGTCAGCACCTCGAAGCGTGGCGGAAGTCCCGCGAGAACGACGCCAGGATGAACTGTCGGAGCTGGGCGCAGGAGACGACAATTAGGCAGAGAGTTTATGTAAATCCCTGCTGCCGCAGCTACTGTCACGTCGCGATAAAACCGCGCAACAACGCAGCCGACGACGTTCATATGTCATGTACGCAGCAGCAACAACAACAGCTTGAGCAGAAGTCAAACGACAGACTGAAGTTTTCCTCATCGTCGTCATGAACGTCGAGCCGGGCGGAGCTTTGACGCAGCTGGCGGGAGGCGTGGTCGGCAAGTTGGAAGCGTCCACGGCGACCACCGTGCTAGACGCGACGATCGCGGCCTCGGGACGATCTCACTCCGCGGTACCGCACGGGCGCCGCCAGCCGCCACCCACCGCCGTCAGGGCAGCTCGTCACGCCGTCTCCACGTCCTGGAAACTCAAGTACAAGGACTTCGTGCCGCCGGATTTCGGTAAAACGCGCGATTCGAAGGCCGCTGCCGTTTCGGTCGCCTCCGACAGTTGCCAGCACCAGTTTCAGTAAGTTTCAATGCGTCTGACAGATTAAAGCGCATTTTAACGTTTAGTAAAGCCGCGCTTACATACAAAGTAAAACTTTTCTGACACATTTATTTTTCACGAAACCACGGCTTAGTGTACGTAAAATAGTAAGCATGGCTTGATGCCATTTTGATGGCGTGGTGGCTTGCAATTTATAGGCTGTGAGGGTCACGTTCAAGCTGTTTTACTCCGAGGTAAGGGCAAGTCGACCCATCTCTGACACCACAGAGTATAATTTTGCACTGCTCAAAAACCGCGAAAGGTGCCGACGCCACTTTGCTGGAAAGGTAATCGCAGCAGACCTTGTAGGGAAGTGACGTCAGCTAACGCCGGGTTGTCATTTAACGGGTTAATTGCCTAGAGACTCCTTGATCTTGTACGAGTAGACTATCTTTAATGGGGGCGCTACGACAGCTTTTACAGGCTTTTATTGAGCCGTATGCTGTTTTTATTCGGCTTATAATAAATTCCGCCATATACGGTTTATGAAGACGGAACATTATAAAAGTCTTGATGCCAGGAAGCATGACGCCATCATCTGTCTTATAGGTACTATACAATGTCATGTACTCGTAGGTGTAATGTGAGGTTTCTTCGCCGTCTGCCACGCAAACGTGATTGGACGTTAATGTAGGCTAGTCTTACAACATTTTGCTGCGTTTTGGACAATATCAAAATAAATTGTTTTAATGCTTTTAATTAAAGGTAATCAAACTTGTTTGCTGCTGCTTATAATTTGGAGTCTAACTTTAGTCAAAATGTTGTCTGTCGTCTATGCATGCTGCAGAGATAACGCTGCCCGCTGCTAACGGCTGCTGCACAACGACGTTCCTGTAGTGTACGCGACGGCCACGGTTAATATGGCGAAAATCAGAACTAAGGTTAATTTTTTGGCAAAAAGCAATTTATTTATATGTTTTTAACTTTTCAACTTATCAAATCTTTTTATTGGACTTTTTCAACAGCTGTTTTGATTTTCATATTGCAAAGGCTCAATTAGATACTACATTTTCGCGAAAACGTCAACTTTGATGGCATCATAGCCGAACTGCCGCTACAGCTGTACATACTGATAAGTACATTTTAAAAGCAACTTTTAAATGTTTTATTAAAACGTATTAGCAAGATAATGTGTTTTATAAAAACAAAAAAGTAGGATTACATTAATTTTGATAAAGTAATTTGGAGACAACTTTGTAGGCTCTTTTACCGGACACAGTGTCCAGGTATCTGGGTTGTTGGCTGGATGTGCGGGCTTTACGTCCGTACAGAAGAATGGTCGGTAATAGAGTCAGTGACTTGAGTAAAGCTGTAATTCGAAGCCATATTTAAATCGCTATCTTGAGAATCGCGATCAGCTTAATAGTGCTTCTTGCACGCACATGTATATTGCATGTTGTGATTTTCTGAACGGTTCCGAAGCTTCAAAGCCCGAGATGCTCACTGCTCGGTCTTTATATGCAGTGTTTAATCCCAAATAGCGGCAGCGAAGAGCGTTCCGACTTTGCTATTCTGTTGCTAATCATACCTCTAAATCCGTGAATTCGGCTTAATCTTCAGCTCCCGTGTAGCTTTCAGATTACTGTGACCGACCGCGCCTGTGGACTATACAGCAAGTTAAACTCGGGCTCAAAAACAAAAACATTTTGGTACCATACTGTCTATGCCTTCCGCCAATTTTGTCCCACGCAGTATTTGGTAAGGGAGATTTGTTCAACATTATTACCGCCACATTACTCTACTCATTTTATGCGCACCAGTGCGTGTGGTGCTTGTTCTCGGACTTTGGATGTTCAGCACTCTGCAACATCATGTCTTGCACTCCGTTGGGAGCAATGTAGTAAATGATGCATGCATATGCTGCGGTTGATGGAACGGACGCTAACGGGTCCGCCGGAGAGCACGAAAACGGCGTGCGAAAAGGAATAGGTGAGCAACAAAGCATGCATATTGTATGTGTCGACCTGTGCTGGCCGGTGTGTATGTCCGTTCACACCGCAACACACTGACTGGACTGTTCATATGTATACAGTAAACGCGATAATGTCGTCGCCGACTTGTAGCACTATCGTGACATATGCCTACGTCCCACTTCCAGTGCTTTGTACGTGACTGGCGATGGACTTACTTTGGACGCTGGCCACTAGAAAAAATCGTCCGTCTGATACCTGCCTGTCAGTGACCGTCGTGCATGCTATTGTTAGTCCGCCCGGAAACGGTAGTTTTCGGAGCGGACTTATATTTTGCTGGCAATTATTTTTTAAATTATATTTTGCCACGAGATCTCCGAGCTCCGTTGGCCTATCACCGCGAGGGCAAAAACGTCGAAAATTTGGCGCAATTTTGGACGACTTTTGACTTTGACCGCGAATATCTTAGGAATGGATCGAGATATCAAAAACTGGAAACAAAATTGATCGAGCGCAATTCCTGAAGGTTCGGCACAAAAAATGGCTGAATATTAGTCCACTAACAACAAAAGTTACAAGTGCGGATGTTGACCCATCCTGAGTCGACAATGTGAGTTCTGCGTATGCTAATGCTTTTGAAATCGGACCACGTGACTTTACTACCGGGGAATTTTAGTCCCGTAAGTTCCGCCTCTCCCCAATCGGACTTACGACGCCGGGCAGACTCACGTTGGGTTCTGCCCCAAATTTCTAGTTGCATTCTACATTGTGTCTAGCTGACTACATAAAGCGATTTAACGTTTGTTAGCGCACACGCTCGAGTTTTTTCCTGTAAACAACTGATCACATTCTTGTTGTGAAATAATGGCAGCTTTGTTTTTTTGGTTATCTGCTGTTTGGTAACTGAAACTAGTACTACAACGTTAAAAAACGATTGTCCTGGCTGAATCGAATCTGAATGAGATATGCAAATCTTCAGATCTGCCAGCTCTGCTACGTTTAGAAATCTGTTTTCTCGAAGAATACACAGACGTAGTGGATTTAAGTGCAGCATGTTGGTATGTTTCTGGGAGAAGGATCACATAGATCTATAGAGATTTGTGTTGACAACACACATAGCTTTAATGGATGTTTGTTACATGCCCGTTACGTGATAATTCTGTTCGCCGGTAGTGATCAAAAGTCAGGTGCATTCTTCACTGACTGTTTTTTTGCTGTCGTCACGCATCCAAAACGTATGACTCATGAAGACCGAGACACTATCACGGATACGTCGAACGTTCGCATGTGTCCTTTAGGTGGTGCAAATTGCAGGTAACTAGAACGTCTGGATCAAATACCAGCAATATTTTATACAAAAAAGTTTAAGGTTTCTGCATTTTCACGGAAACTAATTTTTTGTCTCCGGTTTGCAGTCACCGACGAAAAATGCTTGCAAACGACACTATCAATTGCACATAGACATACAGTAATCAGCACTGGAAAATTGGTTCGCAAAACCTACGTTTTTTAGTTTTCACAATAAACCTATTAATCCAACATCTAAATTTTCGTTTCAAGGTTTTTATTTACTGTGTTGTTTATAATAAAATTCGAATTTAATTTCATACTTTAATCGTAATTTTTGAGTTTTGACGTTACGTCATTCACTCAAGAAAAACAAAATGCCACTGAAAATGGCGTATAGGATGCTTTTCCTGGTTCTTAAAATTTACGTTCTGCCTTGTTTGTACACCAAAACCTAAAAAAACTTAGTGACTAAAAAACTTTTAAAATCTAAAAACCTTTAACAAAACATTTAAAAATCTAAACATTTCTTCCAAAAAAATCTATTTTTCGAGCCCTGACGGTAACGCAGCGTCGGCCGGTAAGCATACGTGACCAACAGCTGCTGAATCGACAGTCGACGACGGATGGAAGGTTGCAACTCAACTTTGCGACCAAATGGCAACCGCATCTTCTAGAATCCCGGGCAGCGCCGCCGGCGAAGCTAGGACAAGCCGCCGTGACGAGTGCTGGACGCGTGGTGACCGCTGCGTTCGTTTGAAGCCGGAGAATTGGCCATTAACGCTTCGACTGCGACCACACACACACAGACAGACAGACAGAGAAATAGGCAGGCACATTGCAGACACACAGCCGTCGGCAACGAACCGGCTGCTGGAAGAATTATATTAGCGCTCTCGCTAGCTCGCGACTGAAAATTGTCGCCGCGCGCATCGCTAGCGGCCTATAAAGACAAAAACGTCACCGGGGTCGTGACTCGTGAATGCCAGAAGCACAACGTCGATGACTGCTACTACTACTATCCGTAGATCTAATGATTTGCATTTCCTTCTCCGGTCGGTGGCCGACTGCCAACTGTGGTTGGTTGATGTCTCTGTGATATTCTGTAGAAGTTTGTCCCGAGTTGTCTGCACATATGCAATAAAACAGAAAAAACAGGGTTGTCTCTGATTAGGTGTTATTTTCAGACTGCGGCTGAAACACAGCTAAGCTTATATACCGCGCTAACCTCTAACTTTTTGATCGACGTTGACGCAGCATGCCCCGTCCCTTTATTTAGCTCTTTTGGTTTGGATGATCCACTTCGAATTTCCGAAGAAGCTTTACGGATCTTAAAACTATAGTTGTTTTTTACGAAGCTTAGGTACAAGTTTCGTGATGTTTTGATACAATCGCAGAGTGTGACGGACAACCGGATAGGCCACCGCCGCTCGTCCCCCCCGCCACGCCCTAACCTATCAAACGTTACAACCCAAGGGTCAAAGAAAACCTATCAAATGTCACATAATCATGATGTCGACTCATCTCAACAGCATCAGCAGCACTGTGCGTGCACACCTGCCACGTTCGACGTCGGCATCAACATCACACTAGCAGCCAGCAAAGACGCCACTCCGCATGCTTCTCTCAACGATCCACACTGTCGTCTTTAAGTCTAATCTGTAGACGTTCAGTACATGCACAAACACAAGAGGGTTTGTTTGTGCATGTAAGATAGTTTGCTACAAACGAATAAAACCTTCTTGCGGACGGCGGTGTACGTGTTCACCTATTGTGAGATCAGAATGGAACTGCGTTAGCTTACAGCAAAGTTGAATGTCAGAATAAAAAGAACTGAGTTACAGTGGTGAAAATATTTTGCATCTCTTGGCTAGAACAAATAAACAACTTAGCAATACGCTTACAACTTTGATTCGCTGAGTGTTAGAATTAATGGAACAATATGAATTGTTAACTGCACCGAAACACATTAAAAAGTACAATTTAAATTTACTGGAAAAACCACAGCTAAAAGTATTAAAACAAGGTTAACACAAAGGCTAATTACATAGCATATACAACACCAGCAGTGTAAATAAAATACAGGCTATTAGCTCAGGCGGCGCCTAAACATCAAATAGGCTCAAAACTAAAAAAAATCGGGTACATATTACGCCATCTTACGATTCTGATTAGACACACTGTGGCCTAAATACGACGTATGATGCTAAAAGTTAGAATGTGTTTAAACCCAAATTCCATTACGCCGTCTTTCACCAAAACTTTTCATTGGGGGAGTCTCGATGAAAGTCGCGGACAGAAATTATCTCGACGTGTCGAAATATTTGCGACAAAGTCCGTGACAAGTTCGCGACAAACCCGTCTGTGTCGCTCTAATGGAATTTAATCCGTTTCAATGCACGGGGAAAGTTCGCGACAAAGTCCGTCACAAAGTCCGTAGACTTCGTTGCGGATAAAAATAATAAAACTCCGCGACACCAATCAAAAAAGTTGGCATCGAAGTCCGCGGACTTTCATGATTTGTGTCCAGTCCAAAGTCCGCGACTGCGTAATGGAATTTAGGCTTTGCAAAGCACACTGCTGCTGTGCTGCAGGAGTCTGGTTGACCGCGGCAACGACTGGCTGCGCGAGAACAACGACGTCGAAGTGAAGAGCTGTGAGACGGTAACCTGGCGTTCTGACGATGATGACGCGACGTCAGAGTAGACATAACGTCACGCAATCTTCTGTGAGACGGTGACGTGGCTGTGTCACGATGCGGCGTCTCTGTCGGCAGGGAGTGAGTTGATGCTGCTGACGAAGCGCGTCGCATTGCCCGTCGTCAACACGCACTGCTGCCGAGGACTACGGTCAGCCCACATTCTCTGATGTATTTGATCAGTGATGTTGTCCGAGTTTTCTTAGTTCGATTCCGAGTCCGAGTCACGAACAATAACTCCAGTCCACTGCCGGACTAAGTACTACATCACTGATATTATGATGATTCATTTGCACTGTACAAGACAGCTAGCTGGCAAGCTGCCAGTTTAATATAGCACATTAACTAAAATGACTATAACGATTTTAAACGAAACCGAAAATACTGATATGAGAAAAATGAAATGGAAAGTAGCTTACTGTTTTGCAAAGCACGAATAAAAGTTTGGAAAATAGACAATCACGGGAGTGCCAGATGTCTGTGGAGGGTAAGATTTGAGAAAGAAAAAAGTTTTAAGGTTGGAAAGAAGACAATAATGGAGTGATGGATGTTAAGTCAGTATCACCACTGTTACAGCAAAAGTACATTCCAAGGTATTTAACCTTTAACCTTGGGTCAGCAAGGTTAAATATCTTGGAGTGTACTTTTGCTGTAACAGTGGTGATACTGACTTAACAGATATATGCAGGAAATTCTATGGACATTTCAATAGCATATTATCAGTAGTGGGTCGATGCGCAAATGAAATGGCTGCCGTACATCTGGTTAAGACCTACTGCTTACCGATTCTGACATATGGCTGTGAGGTTTGGGCGCTATCAAAGAAGAGTTTACACACAGTAAGTGTCGTGTGGAACAACTGCTTTAGACGGATTTTTAGGTGTTGTTGGAGAGAAAGTACTAGACCCCTACAGTACTATTGTAATGTTCTGCCAATGTCTTATCTGACTGATCAGAGACGGTTACTTTTCTGGCAGAAGATTCATTATTCTGATAATGTTGTACTAAGAACTTTGTCAGCACTGAAAGACAATACGTTTGTTGCTATTGGCTCTAAATATGATGTTATCTCACATAATGTGGCAGTTAAACCGGTTGTATGGAGTGCATTTGCAATGTCATTGGAGTCTGTGTTGATGTGACATTCTTTTGAGTGTGCCTTTGAGCATACTCGTAGTTTACTCGTAGTTTGAGTTTTTTTTAGTGTTTTTGTAGTGTATTTTGTTGTGTGCTGCTGCCTTTTGGCGTAATAAACGATGATGATAGGAGTGGTGATGACACTGGTGAGATGAGGCGTTTACTGCTGTACAACAAAATACATGTAACTTGTTCTGCAGTTGTTTAGCTTGTTTTATTTCATTTTTTCGCACACACGTACACGGGCACCGTCAGCAGTGCTCAGTTTATTTCATATGCTGCAGCCTCTGGTTGGCACCTCGCGTCACAAACCGCCCGCAGTCCGTCTGTTTTGCCGACTTCGCGCCTTCGAACGATAAGGATCAGATCTCGACTCTCGTCAGCCGAATCAACCATCACATCGATTCTGGGCTACTCAAAGGTTTGGCACATGCTGTCTTGAACACGCTGTCGATCCAACAGGTGACCACAACATGCTGCGTGTCGTCATTATTGTCATAATCACGCACTAAGATTACCAAGGCCGTCGTAATATACTGAGGTGCCTGGACTATCATCAACAATGACATGCATAGCGGTTTGATATTCGAACTTTGAGTTTGCAGATTTTATTCTGATTTTTATCGTAAATGCGGACAATTTTATGCAAGCTGTTATCTGCAGTGAAAGTTCACGGAAAATAAGTAATCGATTTTCGCTATCTGCCGTGAATTTTCACGAAAGCTAGCATGAAATGGTTATAGATTGCCGTGAAAATTTATTGAAAATAAATTAGGCTTATCATTAGGCCTATCTGCTGTAAATTTGCATCGAAACAAAGTATAGTAAAATAATTGCTAGTGCTATTTAGTACAGTGTTATCGGATTATGCAAGCAATAACAGTAACTTAGCAACTTTTGTAGCCAGAATGCCCATATAAAAAAATTCAAAAATTTTCTCCCCAGAGGGGTTCCGCGAGAATGCTTCCCCGGGCCACGCCGTGGCTCTCGACGGGCCTGCGTTTGGGTTGTGTTTATTTCGATAAATCATAAATGTTATTGCTAGTTTTTCCGCGCAAACTGTAGGCAGCCTACTTTTTGTGTTGTACCGTCGAGCGCGGGAGCGTGGTCTCTGTAGGTCACGTGGTCGGGGTGGAAACACTCAGTGTTCCGGTGCAGAAGGACGGTGAAATCGACTGCGGACTGACGCGTTGGACGGAGAACACTGCCAGCGATTTGCCATACGCGTTCGCACTGCGAGTCTTCTACAACGCAGAAATCAACGGGCGGCTCTATGGCTGCGACAAATGTCACATCGGTCAGTTATACCCCGTTTACACCATGAAGCAAACATGAAGCATGAAGTGTTGGCCTGATACCGCAAGCGCGCGCATGTGTTACGATCGCAACATTTGTCTTATAAGCTATTGTCCCGTTTTAGAGATATTGCACGTTTTCAGCTCCAACCAGTCACCCCACTTCTATTCCACCTCAGAATTGGAAATATTTCTTTTTCAAATTAGATCGCCATACCTCGGACAGCAGTGAGCAGATACTTTACATTTTGCCGGTTTAATTATTTTAAAATTAAGTTAACCTTTACGACCACAACATGGCAACATCGCGTACATGTATACGCACGGACGGACGGACGGACGGACGGACGACTTAATGTAGACGTTACGAAGTAGATAGATTATATAGACCCAATCCTAACTCGCACTTCAGTTTAGCCATTTCACGAGCCATGCACTGTACGAGCTAAAAATAATCTGTAAACGGACAAGGCTAGGAAAGGACTTTCATAAACAAAATAACCTGGCGGCGTCACTGATTTCAGTTTACAAATATTCGCAGGAATCAAAGATCTGGTTCCGCACCAGCAGAACGACAGCTACGAGGGTTTTGAAGATTTGATTAATCGCTGCAACGTCTGGTTGAAAGACCGCTCTGACATCCATGTAATTAACATGCAGTCGGTCATCGTGCAAAAGAGCGACGGTAAAACACGTGCATCACGATACTTTGTTTGTTGTAGGTTTTTGATCAGTTTTTACGCGCGACAGCAGCTATACTGCTGTAGCGCGTCTTAGTCATCGCAATTCTGTCCGTCCGTCCGTTTTTCACACGAGTAGATCAGTCAAAAACGGTGCAGGCTATGATCACCAAATCTTCACCGTCGGCTGCCTGGAAGACTCTAGTTTCAGGATCAGTAGAGCTTTTCCATAAATTCGAAAGGGGTCACCCCGAGCAAGGGTGCTGAATGAAAAGGGGTGGAGAAAAATTGGCGATTTTTAGCCAGTACTGAAATTCATGCACTGGATATGGCGCTAGGTGTCATCCGCCGTCGAGGCTAAATGAAACATCGTTGTGAGCCTTGATTCCGTTCGCACCGGGCCTTCACACATGCATCGCTGTCGCGCGTGCCCCTTTGCGTTAGCTGGGCTTTTCTTGTAGTGTTTGCACTACGAAGCCTACAGGTATTCATGGCACTGAAATTTAGCAGAGTTTATAGTCGTCGAATAAAACGATGGCTACACTTATTACGGTTACTTTCGTGTTACGATAGCTTGCACTTTTGCATAAAAAGATTTAATCAATATTACCAACTGTTTAAACAAAGTCTTAAACTATTTTGTTTCTTAGCTTAGATCATCAAGTTATGTCTGGAGAAATTGGTTATTGACGTAAATGATGGTGCACGTTAGCAGTAGTTTTAGTTTAGTTTAATTGAAATGTGTTTTCACTTAGGCCTAGGCTTATTTATCGCTAGACCGGACAACTTCACGACAATCTATATAATATTAACAACGCTATTACCGAAAACATGTGCTTTATCTTAGTGTTAATCTCTGATAAAACAGTTTCTCCGGGCGCTTTTTTCTAACTGTTTTGAAACAGTCCAAGGTAGTTATTTTTTGTCACTCTATTGCATTTTTACAGTCTACTGTTAAGCCGTTGGTTCCGTCCGACTCCCGGTCGGGTCGCTATCAAGTGCTTACTTACTACCTTGATGAGTGACCGTCTATGGACAGGTAAACCATCTCGGTATTTAAGCAACCACCAGGGTCAACTCAGCCTTCCATCTCTTCGGAGTAGGCTAGTTGAATCGAGTGCCGGCGTCCTTGAAGAGGGGGCGTGTTCAACTGTGTCGGGTGGCAGGCAACATAGTTTAATCCCACATCGCAGGTGACCCTATGTACTCTAAGTTGGGTTTAAGTTAGCTTTTTACGCGCGACTGCAGGTACTGTTGTATCGCGTCTTAGCCGTCGCAATTCTGGCCGTCCGTCTATCCGTCCGTCCGTACACGGGTGGATCAGTCAAAAAACGGTGCAAGCTAGAATCACCAAATCTTCAACGCCGGCTGCCTGGAAAACTCTAGTTTCAGCAACCGTAAAGCTTTTCCATAAATTCGAAAGGGGTCACCCCGAACGAGGGCGCTAAATGAGAGGGGGTAGAAAAAATGTGCAATTTTTTAGCAAATAAGTCGGTGTATTTCAATAACGGTGCGAGATAGGGCCTAGGTTACTATTAATCAATAATAAAAAGTCGTGCACGGGCTTTCGATTGCTACCAAGAGCAATGACCTTGGATGACCTTAAACGCCAAAATAGGGTTTTTTAAAATGTATTTTGGCGATTTCGGGCTGCTACACAACTATAGCGTTCGCAAGGTGTCGCCACGCAACTAACTCGTTATGCAATGCAGATGGAGATTTTTGGTATTTGTGTATTAGCTTAGCGTGAACACCCCAGTGGGCAGTGGGCCTTCATACATGCAAGGCTGTAGCGCGTTTCCTTTGCGTTAGCTAGGCTTTCTTGCTACGTTTTTTTATCGAACGCTGTATCGGTGAAGTAGCGTTCGTTTTGGCAGACGTAGGCGTCGAAACGGGATCGTGTTGTCACTACAGTCAGCCGGGAACAAACGGCACTCGACCGGTTGACATGTTCCGTATCCTGCGCATAGCTTACTCCAAGCCGATCGGTCAGCTGCTGGTCAGCTTGCCGGTCATTTTCCCCATCACCTATCAGACGTTCAGTCCTCAGCACGTCCGAGTCCGAGAACTCGGAGTCAGCTTCAAGGAACGACTCGAGAAGATGACGGAAACGTTCGACAAAGTCGTCGCTTTCCTGCAGACATCTGGTCAGCGGCTCCTCTAACTTTCTCTTTTTCTGTGTCTTTTATTATTGATCCAGGGCGTGCCTTCTGTCACGCCACACGAAAACTCAAAACAACATCAAGGTAGAAATAGTTGGCCTAAACGTCGATCAACGGCAGGCAGTTATACAAAAAATATGATTTGTATCCACATCGTTTGCAGAACTTACCAAAAACGTGCTTTTTAAACTTAAATTGACCGTATTTTGTTGGCTACTGCAACTATAATCGGCGGCGTCGACGTGAGTTAAAAAAAAGTAGGCGGAGCAGGAGTTTCTCCTCTACCGGAAATTTGCCACCGTCTTTCTGTCAGAATTCGGTCCGAATTTTTTAGCATCTCTCGGAAAATTGCAACTTCCTGCATGCCCCCTCTACTAGGTTGATGTATTGGTAGCCTAATTATTGCAATAAAAGACAATAATTATCGTCGTGAAAATGATAACGACTACGACTGCGTTCGAATGACATTGTGTGGTTCTGCAGCTGCAGAGATCCTTTGCGTTGAGACGGTTGTGAACCCGTTGCAGTTGTACCACGACGTCGCCAACACAGACGAGTCGCTTGACGAAATTAAACTACTGCTCACCATCAGGTCTGCACTCAACATGCACAGATCTCGCAATTAACAGTCACGTTGTCGAGTAGAATAGTTGCCATCCTGTTGAATTACTGTAGGCTAGATTTCGACAACTGGCTGTTAAAATGCATCCGTTTTAGGCTTTCTTGCACTTTAGCAAATTATAATTTCATTGTTTTTCTGTAACTGAGCTGAGCGTAAAAATGTATGTTGGTTTTGCGCTAAACAGTCGAATTGTTATATTTATGTAATGATGTATCGCACCTTGACTTACGGCAAAAAAACCAAAGCATACACATTTTGCCCAAGTTCTGACACAAGTAAGTTCCAAAAGGATACAAACTAAGAACGTTTGATGTTTGGTTTATATTATAGTTATGGGATAGTTTATTGTTCGTAGCATTAACAAAAGAAACTAAAAACGACCTAAATGAATTGCTTATACTGATTCACGGTGTTTTTAATGTGCTTTCTTGTCTCTGTTTGTTGGTTTTAACGTATTTTTAAAGGCGCAGCCTGCAGACTTCCATCTAGACAGGGGCTACGGCACCCGGGGAACGGACATTTGCCCGTACAAACAATTGCCCGACCCCCTCTGCGCTCCGGCGTTTCGCGCCTCGCTCGGGACCAAGCCCTGCATCGTCACTCAGGGCGAGTTGTAGCCTACTTTAGAGTTTTTTAGGCCGTGTTTGATAGTCTGTGAAGCGGAAACTGTGCACGGAGATAGCCTCAGATGCAGCGCATGGTAGTAAATGCTGCGCTGGGTCTGTGCTGTAGGTTGTATCTATCACAAGCCAAGTCGTCCCAGCAGCACTGCAAGCGGCCGTCAGTGGGATCGAGTCGCAGCGACCTGCCTCGACGTGACAGCACAGCCACGGACAACGAGCACCCTGGACCGATCTTCCTGCGCCACATCGTGACGAGACGCTTCAAGTACCGCTGGCTGACGCTGGCCATCACTTCCATCACCTGCATGAGCATCATCGTCATTGTCAGCATCGTCTACAGCAACACGTAGAGACACCTGTCGAGTGTCAACTGTAGCTCTCCGCACACGCGAAATACAACAGAAACTAGAGGGTGCGGCGTTGAGGGGCCGCCCGCTATGGGGCCGTCCTTGCAGTATCTTCACTATGAGAATTTCTTTTTTCGTACGAGTTAAGGCTCACGTACCTAAAACGATACGTAAAAAGAAGTAGGCACAAGACAGACGGACAGACAGACAGACGGACAGGATCGATACATTATGTGGCCTCCTTATAGGAAGGACGGCCCCATAATAACAGCACACCGAAACAACTCTGCAACGTTTCGATTTCTTTGCAAGTCTGTGTGCAACTGACGTAACAGTTCCGACAGTTTCAGCCTGTTTCAGCCGCAGTCTATCGCATTCGCGTGGCCTAAGCTTACAGTATTTTTTTGACATTTCAGAGAGGGAATGACATTCGATATCGGTTTCACTTTCAATGAGAGTATATTTTTTGCTTTACGTGTGTGGACGTCTGAAGCAGAAATAAAACGAGTGTTTTGTTTCGGCCCCTACTGTGTGTTTTATTTCACGTGTGTGTGGAGCTTAAATCGCCGAGCATGTAATGTTCATGCGCCGGACTCGGTTATACTATTCCAGCCAGTGCATCTGCTGACTGCAATGTATGATGACCCATGGACATGTCGATTAATTATATTTATCGTCATATTAAGCATTTTTATAACAGCTTCAATGTCGTTCGTTACTGTCAACAACACTTGTCATTCGAAAAGTACGAATAACCGAATGGAGTGCGGATGCGAGTAACGATGTCTGCTAACATTTCCGTCAGAAGTAAGTTCAAAGCATCTGTGGTTTACTCCGTGCCGGCGCCAGAGAGTTGGAGGCCGGGCCCCCAAATAGAACTGTGTGGCCCCTATAACGAGGGTCTGCAGCCCTCTAGACCTTATAACTGACTGTAACTGACTGTCAGGGGGCTTTGCTGAAACACTTTTGGTTTTTGGACGTTCAATGAAAGCCGCAGAATTGCCCACTTTTCAAAAATTTGAAACGCAAAAAAATTAGATACAATTTGAGTTGTCTTTGCAAAAAATGAAGTTTAATAGGCCGCAATACCTCACAGATTAGTGAAAAGTAATAGACTTCTCCACTTTCGGTAAACTGTTCACATGTTCACTTATTTTATATTTTGAATATGTTTTTTGAACAAGCTCCCTTCCGCCGGCTCTGGGTTTACTGGGTTAATTACCGTGCTGTGTGTGTAATAAGTGATGCAAACACCTTAAAGTCAGACAGCTAAACCAAAACCAACACATTTCTCGGAAAACTAAGACTGTTTTGCGCTTAAGACGTATACAGTTTGAGCCCTGACTCTTTTCCGACCGTTATTGTATCGTATCGAGATAAAGGACCCACGCAGACATTTGTCTGTACGTTCACACGAATAATTGACTACGACATCACGTGCTATTAGTTGGCAGGACATACAGCTCTGTTACAGACTGCCATTTTCGACCTACAAAGGCTCCAAAAAGTCAAGTACCTAGACGTAATAGTGCCCAACATTGTCGCACTGCGCTGTAGCGACCTACCCAATAACGACGACTTCGTCGTTATGCTGCTACATCGCCGGAGCCACTACAACTTTGGCCATAATCGACCCACAAATAAATAGCGCCACTGACCACTATAATCCGGCCAATTAAAAAAGGGCTAAAGTCCGGTAGCCTACTTGCTATAGCGTTTCTTACATAAGACGCACTCGTGGACAGAAGCGCTTTACAATCCCGGAAATTGGCAGCTGACTGGCATGAGCTAATGATACCACAGCGCACTATGCCGCCATCCATTGCCCACGTCAGCAACAACTGAACCCGCGGTTTGCAGCAAGTAGACATACCACCGCCCCCAGTGGCTTCTATCCCCCAAATCTGGAATCAAAATCGGGCGCAACTTCTCCCTAGTTCTGGGCTGAGGTTCCCTACAATTTCTGACTCAAGTTTTCCCCTCCATTATGGGCTTCTTTTCCCTCTATGGCTAAAGTTTTGTTAAGGGTGTAGTTTGTCCAGTGAAAAATAGGGGAAGTAAAAAGTAGGGGGAATTTCTGTTACAGGTGCAGATTAAAAAATAAGGGATAATAATAGAAGGAAGTTTTGTTAAGTGTTAATTGCCCAGTGGAAAATAGGGGGTAAGAAATGGGGGTTTCGTTAAAAATGCAGGTTGAAAAATAAGGGGAAAGTAAAAAGTAGGGGGAATTTTTGTTGAAGGTGCAGATTTAAAAAAGTGGGGAATAAAAAATAGGGGGAAGTTTTGTTAAGGATGTAGATTAAAAAATAGGGGGAGTAAAAAATGGGGGGGAGTTTTCATCTACAACCTTATCAAAACTTCCCCCTATTTTTCACTGGGCGAATCTGCGCCCACCAAGTATAGGGATAAAAGCCAGTGACCGCCCCAATCAGCCTTCGCCCCGTAGCCCGTAAGCTACTACTCATTTCCCAAGCCACGGAGGGTAGGAGGCTGAGTTGGCCTAAGCACATAGTAGGTTAGCAACGCGCTCAAGGTTGCTTGCAAATGACCAGCAGTGAGAATCGATCTATAAACTGAAAGTTGAGAGTCGACACTAACCAGTAGACCACTTGCACCTACACGGGCACATAGGTGTGAACAACTTGCCCAGAGTTGTCACTTGATAGTGCACCAGCTGGGAATTGAACCGTGGACCTTTCGATCTGGTATCCAACGCCCTAACCGCTGAGTCACAGTAATGGGTTGCCAAGAACGCACGGCACCAAACTTTTCACTGCTGCCGTACAGCCTGCAGAATTGAACCAGCGAGCTATCGCATCACTGTACAAAGCAGATCACCAGATTTTGCTTCAAAACTGAGACCTCTGAACTGAAGCCCGAAATATGATGTGAAAGCTAGGCCTCTTCGTCATTTGCATTTAACACCTGTAACGATTCTAACGTCACTTCAAAGAAATACTACCTCTGATTCGCTCCTGGAAATGTACGTTTTTTCTGATTCCAACCTCAGTCGTTGGCTATCATACTCCATCGTCCACTCATGTTAGCTTACCAACCGTACTGCCAACATTACGTGGTGACCAAGTTGATACCACTGGTAAACAACAACGTACATCCTATGTTCATAGCCGCAACAGTTATTCAGTGTGGACATTCCATAATCCACATTCAGCACTTACACTGCATTGACTACAGCTACCCATTAACAACAGAGTAAATTTGTTTGCACAATGTTAATGCCTATCAATCTGTAGGCCCTGCAGGCTACACTGATCATTTGGCTAAAATTTCAAGCTAAAAAATTCTTATCAATGCAACGGAGCTGTCTTAATAAAAAATTATCCGACAACAAATTATGGAAAGGCCACGGATACATAAAATCTGACTAAATGCAATGATTCTGTACTAAAATCATTGTGGATTACACTTATCAGTTGTGAATAAAAGAAAACACAACCAGAATACAATAGTACTTATTTCTGCAAAATGCGAGAAACATGATTTACAGAACACAAATATTAAACAATTAACAAGTTTAACAGCCAATAAACGAAACCAAATACACCAAGAACTTCATGTATAAAATGCTCAAAAGGAACAATAATTTGTTTTCACAGACAATGTAAAACCAGCATAGGGTTTATTTCGGACATGCCCAAATTTAAAAAATCAAGTACATGACTAACATCAGCAAGTGTGCCAAAAGTAAACATAAAGTTGTTGAAGAAGGAAACTATTATTTATGACATTACAGAATTTAAAACAGATGACTCAGAAAACATGTCAACAGCACAATCAGTGTCATGGAATTATCACAAAAGTTCTACTTCAACTTACTAAATTTATCACTTCAGCCAAGAACATTTTTCATGTTGCTGTAATTTCCACAAAGTTTCTGAAACAATCCATTAGAATTTGGGGGCGAGCAAGATCCAAACTGAAAAATCCGTTTTCACTTCTGTGTGAAAGAATTAACTGTGACAGTCAAAAAAAACCACCACGTAGAATCCTACATGAATGCGAATAATCTGTCACCTTGTGGAATATTTGCTGAGATATTTGCTACTGAAATATTTCATAAGATGATGACAAATGTTCAACAGTTAGCAAACACTGTAGGCAACAACATCTGCAGTTCAAACGCAAGCTTACGTCACACATGTCCGACGCTGACTGGTCCTCAACAATGACAAACTGATATCAACTTGCGACGACGGACAACACAACGTAGCAACAGTCAGTCCAGTCCAGTCACCGTCAGTGTGCAAAACTCACATCACAACAATGGCAGGAACCACATAACTTATGCCTTCATAGTAGAGATGACCATGGGAATGGAATTCCCACTACGAACGGGAATACCATGGGAATCCCATGGAATGAGAATTGACGACAAAATTGGGAATGAAAATGGGAAGGAATGGGAAACAACCTGCATGGGAATGGGAATGGCCCTTATTGCCATGGAAACAAATTCTCATCGGCGGATGCCATGTATGGCTTATGTTCCGGCTAGAAAAGAAAGATACTATTGTTCGTCAAAGTTGAATACCATTCAGCACAATTATATTTTTGGTAGTTTGTGATGTTCAGTAATGATGACTGTCATGACACGTTATAGATTCAACGACAAGCAAAGCACACTCAGCACAGTATGATATTGTGGGTTAGGCTCGAGTCTTTGATAGGCCAAAAAGTGTTTATGCCGCAACGATGAAACGATTGTTCGGGAATGTGAATGGGAAAGAATGGGAAAAGCCTAGTGGAAATTTAATAGGAATGGAAATCGGTTACAAAATTGGGAATGGGAATGGGAAGGAATGGGAATGTAAAAAGACATTCCCAGGGTCATCTCTACTTCACAGCTTCATGCCGGCAAAGAACGGTGAAAGAAAATGAAGAGCGCAAGGTTATTATCGGAGGTGAACAACGGTGAGTCCGGCATCACATCTCTGTGTTGTCATGCCTTTGTCCAGCAGTTCCCACGACTCGGTCTGCTGGTTGTAGACCTCTATGCAGCTCAACAGTGCATTGCCATCGTACCTACGCAGTCATGCAGAGCAGACAAACCTCTCGCAACCACTTCAACACGATGGCCAAGTGTTTGCTGAAAGTTAACCACCATCCATCGTGCCAGCAGCAAATAAGTGAGTAAGTAAGTAAGTGAAGAAGTGCAAATTAATATAGCGCACACTAACAAAAATCACACCAAATGCATTTTGTCATCAATATTTTGTGAAAAAGTACCGTATGTCTTCAGCTGACATTTAAAAATGTTGAAATTCCCAGTTCTTGGTCATAATAATAATAATAATAACAATAATAATAATAATAATACATCCTAAAAACTTCCTCCTATTTTTTTACTTCACTCTAGTTTTCCATTTCCCCCTTAACAACTGCCCCCCCATTTTTACTTCTCTCTATTTCTCAATCTACAGCCTTAAAAAAACTTTCTCCATGGAAAGGAAAGAAGCCCAACATGGAGGATAAAACTTGAGTCAGAACACGGGGGGAACCTCAGCCCAAAACTGAGAAAAGTTGCGCCCGATTTCGATTCCGAAGCCACTGCAGTCACAAACTCCCAACTGTTTAAAATCACAGTAAAAAAGCTACAGAGCATAAAGCTGAGTACAAACTACAGGGACAGCACCGCCAGCCTAACCCAATGTCTTCAACACTGCCCCACCTGACCAGCATGCATTGTGATCTGCTCACTGCCAGTCACTGGCGAATGACCACCATATTGTTTGTTCATCGCTCCGATTAGTTTGTACAGTAATTAAAATTAAATTGTTGGGCATTCATTTTTTATAACGCTTGCTGATTACGATTCATTTGTATTCATTTACCTTGTTCGCAGTATCATCGGCTGACGCAACATCATATCGTACCTCGTGCAAAGCATGATGGTCAGGGCGGGCAGTGTCGAAGACGATGCATTCCATAACAGCCTGCAGTCAGGACTATGGAATATTTTAATGTGTATATCTGTGGTACAAACCCTGCAACGACGTATAGCTTTCCTTTGAGGACACAAGCACCGACGTAGCAGCGAGGAATGTTCATGTTGCTGACGATGGACCAATGCCCTGTGCAGACATTGTAGCTCTCGACTGACACGAGGTGATTCGCTCCATCATACCCACCACATACAAAGATTGTGTCCGTAATAACCGCAACGCCAGCACCTGCCATGCCACAGTTCAGTCATACAAACAAATGCCGGTTAGGAGCTGCAAATACGCACACTGTGAGTCAGAAGGAAAAACAACAATGTTCTCACATCTTCACCAAATATTGATTGATTTTCTAAATCTTTTCAATGGCACACTGTTCAATAAACATACAACAAAACAATCATTAACTAGTTCCTTAAAAAGAGCAACAGCTACAATCACATATGAGTGTACCCACCGATATCTGCTATAGTCTTCTAGATCACTCTGCTTACAAGAAGCCGTCAAGAATAGGTACAGTTTATAAATTCTTGTACCTAGCAGCATAATGATTATTACACCATTTCGGTCTGACAAGCTACACAGCTGCAGTATTATCAGACATCAAAGTTAAAGTCATCAATCACAAAAGCTCAAATGACAGAAGATGTTTAAGCCTACCTGATCTTCTCGTAGACATGGATGCAATGAGCGTCCACTGGCCGGTGTTGGGATCATAACGTTCGGCTGAGTTCAGCAGGTTAAGGCCGTCGTAGCCGCCGATGCAATAGAGCATGTCATTGGCAACCACTAGCCCGGCACCCTCACGCCCAGTGCTCATACTGGCCAGCATGGTCCACTCGTCAATCGTTGGGTTGTAACGTTCCATGCTCGTGTGTCGGACAGAGCCATCAAACCCACCACAGACATAGATGAAATCTGCAGCGTTACATCACACCGGCAACCAAAGTGTACAAAAATAGTGTTAAAAACTTAAAAAAAAAAACATTTTTAACCGGAGACGAATATGGCAAACCTACGGAGTTACCAGAACATCACATCTGTTACTATTTGTAGTGGCCGATTATTGTTGAATTTTGCTCAATTTCAGCATTTTTATGACTAATCTGAGTTCTGACAAACTCAGCCTTCTATGCTCTATTAGGTGGACAGCGACTAGTAGCTAACAGGCTATGAGATGAAGGCCTATATTGTAGCTCCGAGAAAGCAGTATGCTTACGGCTGAAGCACAAGTTCAGTTGTTCATTAACACTCGTAATGAACTGTCACTGTTTAATAATGTGCTATGGTACTATCAGTATCAGTTTATGCAAATCAGCTGGCATCGCTTCAATGGTAACGACATTAAATTTTTCTAAATAAATACCCAGTATGATGATCAACAGCACAAATCTGCCATATCCTCTATTTAAGTGAGTAAGAGAATAGAGGTTTATCATCCAGCTCAATGCATGATAAGTCATTTCAGAGACGGCCTTTCCAGGCAATGCACACATAAACACAGTGATCAAAGCACAAATCTGTCATACTCTCTGCACTGCTTAAGAGCTGGAAAACACCGTGCATACACACCTAGGTAAGTGCAGGCTCCAGCAAGTCCTCGGCGATGATGCATGGGGGTGACGGGTTGCCAATGAGCTTCGGCATCACTCAAGTCTAGACAATCAACAGCATTCAGCCGTGCCGTGCCGTTGTAGCCACCAATGACGTACACCTTGTTCCTGATTGACGCTGACGCCACGTACCTTCGCTTCACCGGAATTCTCTGCAGTCACCATACGATGAAATCAGATAATATGCACCCAATATCGGACAAAAAGGCTGTTAGCTGTCAGTTCAGCCTAATGCATGATAATACAGTTTACCTTCTACTTGCATGCTGACAGCACTGTCTGTATGTCACATGCTAAAATACTGCCAAACTGAGTCTCGATACTTTCAAACGTCAGCTGAAGACATGTATTTATGCGAAATATTGATGCCAAAATGTATTAAGCGCATTAGAGATCTTTTTGAGTATGCACTATATAAATTTACACTTTACTTACTTACTTTACTTACTAACCGTTTACAATATGCTGATTTCCAGTACTGTTCACTACTAAGCTTATATAATAAAGTGGCAATATCTCAGAAATTGTACAAGATACAAGATGTGTCATTGTAACCCAGAACAAAACATGCTTTATTAAGACTTATTGTACATGTATAATCGTTCATCATAACAGCCGTGCATCTTGTATGTTAAAAATTATCACAATATTCAACCAAATTTTCGTGACATGCCACTGCCTTTACAACAAGAAGCCCAGCTGTTGCTAGAATAGCCGACCGTACTGGTTGACAGTGACCTTCAGGGTCATTAGTCCATTATCTGCTATAAGAGAATGCTCCACCGTTGGGGGGGGGGAACAGTGACTACCAGGAAATTACGAACAAAAGTGCAAGAAAACATAATATGCTTGTCTGCCAAGCCATATACGGGGCAAACGGGAGATTTTAAACGATAAAAACGATAATTTTGCGTCTGCGTTTGTTTGAGACCGGTTACCATGGATACAGCAAAGCATATTTAAGCGGCATAAGTAAACATAGTAGCACTGCAAAATATTAACAACTTTCTGTAGCTAACAATTGCCGATAACAATGTCTAAACCTGTTTTAAAATAAAAACAGGAGCAGTTTTATGTAAAACGATATGTTTAGCATTTTAAAAAAACTCCCTAACGTTTTTGATAAAGTGGTGAGTGGAGTTGCTGCGTTCCACCTCTTGTTGTGTTTACATTTTAGCAGGCGACGTAACTCGTAATGTTTGCAGT
>Ga0209367_1001983_pt1 | contig 26352 bp, 20 predicted proteins | sample WorMetLIZISLAND2_FD_187412 | JGI IMG/M metagenome (GOLD analysis project Ga0209367, IMG submission 187412) | Marine gutless worms symbiont microbial communities from Max Planck institute for Marine Microbiology, Germany - Olavius geniculatus... ... | reverse complement strand
ATATTGACTTTATTATAGTTATTTTTGTACTGCTACCCTTTTTGCTTAAACAATTAAGGCAAACAAGGGCGGTGGAACAAATTAAAAAGCGGAGGTACAAATAACTTGCGAGCGAGTACTGTTGTACGCACAATTGGCAAAAGTTTTAGTCTAGAGCTAGCAAGCAGCAACTGTCTACAAATTTCGGGTCCGCTGTCGGGGCCCCTATCGGGGCCCGGGCCCTGAGAATTCAGCCTCACCAGCCTCATGGATGATCTGCCCCTGCAAATATTTTTCAGTCATGGCGTGGCTCTAGGGAGCACTGGGGGAAATGGCCTCTCAGGACATCAGAAATGGCGATCATCTAGTGTGGAACTCTAAGCTATTTTTTCTAGAAATAATGTCAAAATGCGCCCAAACACAGCAAGTTGTCGCCCAAAAATCAAAAATTTTCTGGGAAGAAGTGTACGCCTTAAGTGCCTCCGCTACCTGTGGATACATTACTGGCAATGCTTTTACGCGCGACAGCACTGTAATGCTGCACATTGAGGCGTCTGTCTATCCCTCCGCCTGTCCGTCCGTCCGTCCGTCACACTCTGCAATCGTGTCAAAACAGTGCAGGCTAGATCACGAAACCTTCATCTAAGCTTAGTAAAAGACTCTGTTTAGGAATCCGTAAAGCTTCTTTGAAAATTTGAATTAGATCATCTTAACCAAAGAAAGTAAATAAAGGGGAAGGTTAGAAAAATTCGCGATTTTTAACCAATAGGCCCTAAGTCGCCGTATCTCAAAAACGATGTGAAATAAGACCAAGATAACTATTAATCACTAATAGGAAGTTAGGAAGTCGTACACTCGCTTTCGTTTGGTACCGAAAGCAATGACCTTGGATCACTTTGAACAGCAAAATAAAGGTTTTATTGACTTTCGTTTTTGCGATTTTGGGCTGTGACTCCCACTTCAGGCGTGAATTGCGCCGATATCACTAGAGTTAAGCCAGAACAACCTGCATATGAAATTTTCAGTATTAAACGTAGATTTCAACAGTCCAAATCTCGAACTCCTCTTCAAGGAAACCTTCCCACGCTGCTGAAGTACCAGGTATACACGTTGGACATTTTTTGGCTTTCTCTGTCCCGCATTCTTGTTTTTATCTTACTTTTTTCTTTTTTGTCTGAATTTTTCGCCGTTTGCCCGAATCTTCTCCGCGTTTTGCCCGAATCTGGGGGGGGGAGAGCGGCCGCCCCCTCACCCTCCGGCTCCTACGCTCATGCTCAATAACCAGCTATCAGAAATACTTGTGCCAAAAATTATAAAAATCTGACAATTTATCTTGAAATGATATGTGATCTATACATGTACAATGTTTAATTGACAGCAGAACTATTTTCTACGAGAATCCTGCACATTACCATACTCCGGGGGCATCGTGGGTTAAAAAAGTGGGCGGGGCAACAAGTCGAAATTTTCTAACGAACATCGCAAATTTTCAACAGCGGAGATTATTGGTGCTCAAAATTTCAGAACTTTAATTTTCTTAAAATGAAGGTTTTCAGCCCCAAATTTAGCATTTTTGTTCAGAAATTTCCACACAAAATGATTTTCCAACAATTTTCTCAGAGCCCAAAAACTGGGGGAGATAACTGCTTCGCCCCTGCAATGGTGCCACATAAACTTATAGTTCAGCAAAACTTACTACATATTAGTTCACTGAGTGCTAATTAGTGTTAGAAAGTTTACTGCAGGCCCTCACTGGGCATTATGTAATAATTCGAAACATCTGTGTTTAACATGGTAGTGCGGCATCGCTAATAAGGTGAGGTGGAGAATGAGTGTACCGCATATAATTCTATTCTTTTTGCCATGTTTGTACAAAAATGAATGAAAGTTTGTTACAAATTTCACAAAGTTCTGACAAAAAAAATTCTGCAAAGCTTTTTGGGGACATGGGGACATTGTGTCCCCAAAAAACGTCCCACTTTCTCATTTTCTATGTCTTCGGCAAATATTAACCGATTTTCAAAATTCTTTCAGTGGCACATACTGTGGACAATTAGCAACAAAGTGGTTGTTAAATATCCCACCACACTTTAACTGTGCTGTGGTGCTACACTACCATGTGAAACTTAAATGTTGAAAAAACACTAAAATCATTATTATACATATGCAAAAAATCATCTTCTGAAACAATTTATGCTAATTTTCATACAAAAATTAAATTATGTTTAATGTTACACATATTTCTGCTGTTTGTAAACAAAAGCAAATGATATTGTTGTAAATAATAATTTTTAATGCACTGACGATATACCGGTGATGCTATGTGCCATTTAGCAGTGGAGACAAACCTCTGATTATAACTTGTACCAGTTCAAAAAATACAGTCTTTGGAGAATACTAGCAGAATTTTTGAAGATAAACTACAAGAGGTAAAGAGTGGGATTGTTATTAACAGAGATTTGGGAAACATGCAGCACTGACCAACGGCATGAGACCGGCAGACTGAAGCATACACGTACTGAAGAGAACATGATCACTGTAGATAAAATGGTAGGCTTGCTAAATCACAAAGGCCAGAAACAAACATATCGTTCAATACGCCAGATATCCAAAGAAACAGATCTAACAAAGTCCAGCATCATACAGATCATTCACTGCATTTCGGATGGAAGTGTATTTTGTTCACCAACACGCTTGCTGTCTATGATTGCTAGTTTTTCTTGCATTTATATTTCACAAGGTAGTGTAGCGACATAGTTAACGTGTGGCAGGATATTCAATAATCACTTTATTGCTAATTGTCCACAGAATGTAACAGTGAAAAAATTTTGAAAATAGGTTAATATTTGGCAAAGATATAGACAATCACAAAGCGGGACGTTTTTTGGGACAGAGTGTACAGTTTAAAAATGCAGGTATTTTGTCTGTAATACACACAAAAATGGGAAACGGCATTCAATGCATTTAAAATCAAAATAATACCGAAACTGCAATCACTATTTTGAGGGCAGAATGGCAAACATCTTGTCCACATTCTATAGTTGTCTATGGCTAAACATCCTAACTACAGCTATAAAGTTCTTCAGAATGTTACTTAAAAATTTATTTTAATACAAAATGAAATACAGCAAACAGATCTGCATGTTACTTGTAACAAACTTTACAAAAACAACTAGACATTTGAGGCAAAGCCCAACGTGAGTCCACCCGGCGTCCTAAGTCCGATTGGGGGGACAATTTAGGGGGCTCACATTCCCCTCGTAGCAAAGTCACGTGGCCAGAACTCCAACGCATTAGCATACACAGAACGTGCAGTGTTGACTTAAAGTAGGTAGACATTAGCCATTAATCGTTGTCGTTAGCAGACCAAAGTTCACCAAATTTCTTTTGTTCAACGCGGGAGGGACGGTAGTTGATAACGCCGTTTACAGCTTATTGATATCTCTATCCATTCTGGAGACATCTGCGCTCAAAGTTGAAAGTTGTCCCAAATTGCACCGAATTTTGGACGTTTTTTGCTATCCCAAATTTTAAGGGGGCGGTGCCCCCAAAAGTTGTATACACGTTATCAGCCCCACTTAGCAGTACGTCACACGGCAAGATTTCATTAGGCTACTCCCTTTTGCTTCAAAGTTATTGTGACTAATTCGCTAAAATTTAAACCAATTTTGGAGCCCCCTTTGAAAAAATTTGTGAAGGAGACCCCATCCTTAATGGGGGGGTGCACTAGTAAGACTTGGTCATTCTCTAGCGCATGTGAAAATTTGGTGGCGCAGCTCCCCTTAGGGGCCGAAATATGGTCTCCCGAAAGTCAATTTAGGTGGGTATGATTCCACACTTAGACCTCCGGAATTGGTGAACCAAAGTTCACCGCACTTTTTTCGCCTAATGCAAGAGGAATCGCAGTCGATCAAGTACTTGACCGATTTCGAATATCTTCATCCGTTCCGGAAATATTCGCCATCAAACTTTGAAGTCGTCCAAAATCAGGCCAAATTATGCATGTTTTTGGCCCCTAAAATTTTTTTGAGGAGGGCCCCGCAAAATTTTGAACAGGCATTATAAAATTCGGCCTACTGCTGATCATCGTGCAAAATTTCATGCCGATCGGCCAATGCACCTCGGAGATCTCGTGTTGGACTAAAAAATATATTAAAAATAGAAATATGGGGCAGAGGCCAACGTGAGGCCGCCCGGCGCCGTAAGTGCAACTGGGGAAAAATTTAGGGGCTGAAATTCCCCTCGCAGAAAAGTCACGTGGCCCGAACTGAAACACGTTAGCATACACAAAATGTGCATTATCAAATTATGGTCAGTCAACATGCGCGCGCTAACCATCGTTAGTGGACCAAAGTTCACCAATTTTTTTTTGTTCAAAGTGAGGCTGATTCTGCTTGCTGACGCCATTGACCACTTGTGGATGTCTCAATCCGCTCCAGAGATATTTGTGGTCAACGTCAAAAGTTGTCCTACGTCGTTCCAAATTTTGGACATTTTTTGAGTTTCCAAATTCTAAGGGGCCGGTGTCCCCCAAAAGTTGTAACCAGATGAACACCCCCACCAAGTGGCACATCACGTGGTAAAGTTTCATGGGGCTGCTCCCTTTAGCTCCAAAGTTATTGGCGCGCATACGCTACATTTTTAGCCATTTTTGACCCCACTGAAAAAAATTGTTGGGGGAATCCCCATCCACTATGGGGTGTAGGCTAGTAAGACTTGGCCATTATGTGGCGAATGTAAAAATTTCAGAGCGCAGCACCCCCTAGGGGCCGAAATATGGTCTTCCGAAAAAGTCGATTTGGTGGATAAACATTAGCGGTGAGAACGCGGTGGAAAGTGAACCAAAGTTCACCGGACTTGTTCCATCTAATGCAGGAGGAAATGTTGTCGATAATTTAGTTTTCCTTTTTCGAATATCTCTATCCATTCCGAAGATATTCGCGCTCAAAGTGGAAAGGGGTCCAAAATGGGGCCAAATTTAGCATGTTTTTCACCCCCAAAATTTTTTGGGGAGCAAGCCCTGAAATTTTTGGACTGGCATTTGTAAATTGAACATGCTTCCGACCATGCGGCAAAATTTCAGGGCGATCGGCCCACGGACCTCGAAGATCTCGCGCTGAACAAAAAAAGAAAGAACTGTTGTAAAACATAAGGCCGCCCCGAACTATCATTCCGAGCGGCCTAAAAAACATCTCGAGTAAAACATAAGCCCACTCCGCAAGCTATCACTTCCGGGGCAGACAAATAAACACAATGGGAAGGAAAAAGTCTGTAGAATGATGTTTTTAATCTTCTTGACATGTCATCAGAAACAAATATGATGTTTTGCCAATCGACCCCCAACGTAGTGTTAATGTTCAAGAGAAATGTACACAGAGAGTCACTGGCAGTTGATATGAACACTGCAAACAAACAACAGAAAATCACAAAATCTACTTCGGTAAAAACAAACGTCACAAACTGCATCAACGTGCATTAGAAAAAAGTAAGTAAGTGCGGTAGCAAATTGCAATTTCCTAACCCAGACAACAAATTTCCGACAGATGAGATTACAAGTGCTCAAAATTTCAATTTTTGCCCTAAATTTCGACAAAAATGGGTAGCGCTTCAAAGTCCCAAATTTGGCACTCTTTGACCGAAAATCTTTTGACAAGAAAAATACTGGACACCAATTTTCTGACAGCCCAAAATTTACAAAAACAACTGCCCCTCCCTAAGCCCAAAATTTGGCATTTTTGGACGACAATTTTCTGACAAGCAAAATATTTTCCTACAATTTTCCAACAGCCCAAAATTTAGAAGCCACACAAGATGAAAAAGTTGTTAAAACCAAGGGAGCCAGTGATCTTTCAGGCCTACACAAGGCCAAGGCCAAAGCCGCAACTGGCCAGAAATGTGAGTAAGTTTGCCAGTCAGCTATTCAGTTAGAAAAGAACTTTCTTGAACTATTGGCCTCAACGCCTTCATGGTTCCGACCTCAGCTGTGGCTGTTGTCAGCGATTCAGTTTGCGAGCAGCTTTCTTGAAGACTCGCTGCTGAGCACCAGCTGTGGCTGTTGTTGTACTGGTACCAGCCGCAGGCGCCTGCACACTGATACAACACACACAACCACTTTACAGAGCATCATCTGCCATATGGAATCACACAGTATCACCTGCCTGCATCAACAAGAACAACATTGCTATTGGCAGCGTTCACAGCAAGCTAAAAGCACAGAATTCAAAAATCAGAAGCAACAAACTTATCGATAAAAAGCCATATCCCAGGCAAAGTGCTAAAAGATGTAGACTGAGCCAGCACACATTTAAAAGTTGAAAGGGGTTGCCAATAATACGCAAATAGAATGAGCAGAAAAATTTTTGGGTTGCTTTACAGAGAATTGTTGCATGCATGCAAGTATTTGCTTTAGAATTGTAATCAAATGCAAAATTTCAACATATTGATTGAAGATTTAGACTCAGGAACTTTCAAGTACTTTCGAGAGCCTTGAGTTTTTTTTTAAATTAAAGCCTTTCCAACAATTTCTCAAGCACACTATGAACCCTCTATTTGCTGAATGGCATAGCTCTTGAGTGGAAATGCATCTCAGAGCTACAGAGCGCCATCTGCCATATGGGATCACGGTATTACCAGCAACCCAACACAGGTGAACGCCCTTTCTTAACCCCAGCCAGAAAAGCCGGTAGTCGATTTACTTACCCCAGAGGAACAGAAGGCTGAGTTGACCTTGACGGTTGCACACTACATCATCAACAGTGACATTACTATTATACACAGATTATATTATATTATACACAGTTCTTAAGTCCAAAATTTTGGCCTCAGTCTCAAAACCATAGACTCGACCTCTGCCTTAAAGTCGCACGAGAAAACGATATTGGCTAAAGATGTGTAGAATGTGATGCTAATTATTAATGCGCTGATCAGTTGAAATAAAAGCATCGCTTTACATTAATTTCAATAAAATAATGTTGTACGAACGGAATGATTATGTCACCTAATACGCTTTGTTTATAGCATGTATCGCAGCGTGCGAGAAAGTTTCATGCCATGAGCTGGCCATAGCGTCGATGCAGCATGTGCTCAGAGGGGGAACTCGCTTGCATTCCAGAAGCAAAAGTCGGAATCTGGTGCAACGGAAAGGGCATACAGTTGGCCTACTTCTGGTATGACAGCAACTTCTCGAAATGCAAGCGAAGTCTTTTCGCTGGTACTGCGCTCCATCGACACTGCTAGCATCAGATTCTCTCGAACACTACGCTGACGTTGATAGTTGTTTGCAACGTCACAGTTTCGTCACATTTGTCCACTTAAAACTTTATTTTTACAGTATAAAGATAACACTGGGAACAAGAAAATTAATAAATACTGACAAATTAACATTTGATAAGCCAATTAGCGCTTCATAACAGTTACGTAAAACTGATGCAACTTGGCCCCTGAGCATGTGGCTTTGCCCTCGCCTCAATCATAATGCTGAAGCACCAGATGTTGAAGCATAACCCAGCTTCTAATCACGCGGAAAAGTTTCACGGCGATTGGCCGAGGAAGCGCAATAACCTTGCGGTTTAAAAGCAAACAAAAAACATCAGCAGAGAAATATAAGACCACCAGGAACTACCGTTCTGGACAGTCTAACATTCAGAATATAGACAAACAGACAGACAGACAGACACACAGACTCTACTTGAAGTAGTAAATGGGAGTGGACAACTGGTTGGGTTAGGGTCAGGGACTAGGGTTAATAATCAGAAGACACAAACAGACAGACGAACAAAGACAGACAGACAAAGATAGTACTTGAACTGGTAGACGGGTTTAGCTGATTGCTGACCAAACTGGAAATTTGGCGTCATCGAAAACACTAGTGCCGACACACTGGTCTACACAATCAACAACACGCTTATAAATGTTGTACGTTACTATATTTAGAATCACGTACAGCCAAACTAGTCCGCACAACATGTATATGTATGTGTGTGTGTGTGTATATATGTATGTTCTTTCACTACAGCGTGTCCAAAAAGCATTACATTCTAACCATATGCATCAGACTTCTCACATTTTCGTCATCGATTCGACGGAAAGTGCCATGTAATTTCATAATTTCATGATATATTAGACATTTTATGCTGAAAATATGTGGACAACATAATAGCTGAAAACCTGCAAAACACTGCACCATATCTACAGTTCACTTTGCATTATAAACAAATTAATTAAGCTACTCAATAAATAACCATTTTCAAATTGGTGACGATAAACATCCACGAACACTGACATTGGGCAAACATATAATGTCTAATTATAATTGCAATTAATTCCATATCATGTTAGCATATGTTAGAATCAGCGGTGTCGTTGGTTAAAAAGTAGAGCTAGGCAGGAAATTGCAATTCTCCGACAGAATTCTGACAGACAGTCAAAAATTTACGACAGAGAAAATTACAGGTGCTCAAAGTCTTAACATTCCCTAAATTTTCTCAGAAAAGGGGTTTTCACTTTTTAACACCAAACTTAGCACGTTTAGACAAAAACTGTCCAACAAATATCAGACAGCCAAAATTTATGCGGTGGAACTCACCTCCCCTTCCCCCTGAAATTTGCAGCGTCGGTCAAAAACAGCAAATTTCTGCACCACTTAGTGTTCTCAGCCAATTTGCAGAAAGAAAGCTACAGCTGAATGCAAAAATCCATTATTATGTAGACCAAAGTTCAACTAAACTTAACTTTGGCCCTGAGTATGTACTTAAACTGAACTTTTGGACTAAGACTTTCACTGAGCAAAATCTTTGAAATTAGACCAAATTTCCAGATAGAAAAAAGCTCAGTGAAATCAGTTCACTTTTCAATGACTAAAGTGTGTGCTTAGACCATATTTTCGCTCAGCAAAAGTTACTGTGGCCAAGGCCACTCAGCAAAAGACTCAGCAAAAGTTAAGTTGAAAAGTTAAGTCATTTATTGAGTGCAAAAAAACAGCAACTGTGAACCTGTGCAGGAGAATTCCACGATGGTGTTGAACTGACCAATGACGATGACTGATTCGCTGTTCCACCACCAAACACAAACATGTTTGTGTTTGAACCAGCACTAGATCCTACCAACCACACAGTGCAATACATGATGAACGTTCCGCACAGCCCTCCATGGGACACCCATCTCAGAGCTACAGAGCATCACCTGCCACATGGGATCACACTGCCACACAAAACAGGTGAACGTGCCCCACTTTATCCCCAGCCAGACAGGCTGGTACTCGATTTACCTACCCCGGAGGGATGGAAGGTTGAGTTGACCTTGGTGTCGTAACCACTTGACCCGACCGGGAGTTGAACCCACCACCTCTCAATCATAAGTCTGACATCCTACCATTACACTACAAATACGATAACAATTAAATCTACAATACATTTATGTAGCACCAGCAATGTACCCTAATGGTAAATTTTTGTTTGAAGGAAGGCCCCCTTTTCCCTTCTCTCCCTTTGAATTAGGCCCTCTTTAGTCAAGCCGGAGAGCGTTGGGAGTGCACTAAGCTTCCCGCAGGGTCCGGGGCCAAGCCCCAGCTGCTAATGTATTTTTAGAGCATTTCAGCACCCCAGAAATGACATCTGGCGACATCAAGTTATGAAATTCTCCCTTGAATATCGTTTGGGAACAAGAAAAGCCCAGCTAACACAAAGGGGAACGTGCAACAGCTGTGCATGTTTAAAGGCCCACTGCGAACAAATCTAAGCTCATCGATCCAGCAACTAATATTGGGCACACGATGTATCTACATACGCCAGATGGCGCCACCGTTTCGTGTGAATGCTGCCGCTCTTGAAATGTGTGTTGAGCCCAAAATCGCCGAAAAATCCATAAAAACCCTATTTTTGCGTTCAAGGTCATCTAAGGTCACTGATCTCGGTGGCAATCGAGAGCCAGTGTACGACTTTCTATCAGTGATTAGTAGTAACCTAGGCACTATCTCGCACCGTTATTGAGATACAGCGACCTATTGGCCAAAAATCGCAAATTTTGCCAACCCCTCTCATTTAGCGCCCTTGTTTGGGGTGACCCCCTTCGAATTTATGGAAAAGCTTTACGGTTCCTGAAACTAGAGTCTTCCGGGCAGCTGACGGTGAAAATTTGGTAATCCTAGCTTAGACTGTTTTTGACTCATCTACCTGTGTGACAGACAGAGGGACGGACAGAATTGCGATGGCTAAGACGCCTATAGCAGTACCTGCTGTCGCGTGTAAGTGTTTCCCGCATCCCCCCCAACTACGCTACTGAATACTGAAAATGAAAAAATAATAGTGATGGAGCCGATCAATGAGTCAGCTAGTTTTTGCAGCAAAAATCAATATCACACTAAATCTTATAAGCTATACAGAAAGACAAACATTAAGGTCCGGTTTTTCCATGCACATTTGATGGCCGATCAAATTGATCTCCGATCAACTCCGGTACTTGATCTGAGATCATCTCAATAATCGTTTTTCCATCGCCAATTAGTGACTGATCGTCCATCAAATCTCCCATCAAGTTGATGGCCGAATATTGGTTGATCAAGTCAGATAATTGACGATTAAACGTGGCGATCTGCAGTTCGTTGCTTATTCGCACCAGAAACATTGCTTCACTTCGCTGCTCAGAACGGCAATTCATGCATTAAAATAAAGTTCCAGGCATGTGCATAGTGTTTTGTGGAGAAATAAAATGGATAGATGCTCCCGTAAAATTTGATTTGCAGTAGAACGTATTTTTGACAGCAGACAATATGGACAGTATCGTTAATATCATTGCTATGATGACGTTTACTGCCTATGGCGTCCATTCGCAGTGCATGCCCATTAGCACAACACCACAAATTGAGGTCACTGTCAGCCAATCAGATTGGCAAAAGTAGGCTCAGTTGACGGTCGATCAACTAATCGCCGATCACGTAACTGGAGATAAAAAATCCATGGAAAAATGAAACATAGATGATCGACGATCAACTCTGAACATCAAGTTGATCGGAGATCAGTAAATCGGAGATCAAATTTGATTTGATTGGCAATGGAAAAACCGGACCTAAGTAACGTCCTTGAATAGACTCATAGGTTGAAATGTAACTTCATAAGTTATGAAAAATTCTTCAAAAAACAACCTTTTATAATTGTTTTTGTCGCTGTTTCGGCAACCGCTTCTGCCTTCATTGGAACGACTGTCCACCAGGTGTCGCTGCAGCGGACAGTAAGTAATCGTAGATGTGTGAGGAGTATGTCTTATCCACAGAAAAAGCACGCAGTCAGCTACCAGCAGCAGAAACTGAGTCACTGCGTGGAGACTTGGGAGATTGTCAATATCTTGCGTAAGGCCAAGCCGCCAACACTGAACATTTCGAAAGAAAAAAGTTGAGCTCTAGACAAACTTCGGAAGGAGACTTCGATCCAAGAAATTTGAGCTAATGTTCACAGGACACGCGAAAGCCTATAGCAGTTCCTGCCCGCAGGCAGTCACCCATCACAGTACTAACTGGGCCCGGCGTAGAGTAACTTCGTTTCAGCCGAAACGCGTTACCAACTATGCCACATCACCAATGTCAGTACTCTGGCACAGCCTTGTAAATGATTTTGTGTCGCAGTCCGAAATCACCCGAAAAATCCATAAAAAATCCCTATTTTGGCGTTCAAGGTCATCCAAGGTCATTGACTTCGATCCAGATTTTGCCGGCGGACAAAGGCAGGGCCACAGTAATTATAGACAAAACGGAATATGAAACTAAAGTCAAAGACATGCTGGAAGATGAAAAGACATGAATGAAAAGCTGAACAAAGAGCCAACACCACAGTTTAAAAAGAAACTGGTTTCGACACTTACGAGATTGAAGTCTGAAGACAAACTGAGCGATCAGCAATACAAACATTTGTATCTGACAACGGAAGTAGTTTTACGCATGTACTGCACACTGAAAATACACAAACTAGGCACGCCTCTTAGACCTATCGTTGACTACACAGGTTCGACACCTCCAGATATCTGGCAGACATTCTTTCGAATGTAGTGGGCAAGACCGAACATAATGTCAAAAATTCAATACACCTAGCGTAAACATTAGAGGATGTCACACTAGAAGATGACGAGATCTTGAACTCACACGATGTTGTGTCCTTGGTCACTAACACACCAATAAAGAAATCTCTGGAGGTAATCAGGGCGAGATTAGAAACTGACATTGCATGGAAAGCCCAAGACAAACCTAACAGTGGAGGATGTAATGAAATTGTTAGAGTTCATTCTCACGATCACTTATTTCATGTTCCAGAGCCAAATTTACTCACAAAAATTTGGTACAGTAATGAACAGAACTGTATCTCCAATGGTGGCAGACATCTTCATGGAATTCTTAGAACAGTCAGCGATCACATCAGTTCCAGTTGAATGCAAAACAGAATTATGGAAGCGATATGTGGACGACATTTTAGAGATCATTAAGAAACAATGGACAGATGGCTTGACTCAACACCTGAATTCTGTGGATGACACCGCAGAACAGGAAAAAAATCTACAAATGCCTTTTCTCGACACTCTCATTGTGAGAAAACCCGATGACCACGTCAAGTTATTGGTCTATAAGAGGACTACACATACAGACCAGTACTTACATTTCAACTCACACCACCCACTGCAGCATGAGCTCAGTGTGGTTAGGACTCTTCTAGACAGAAATAGGAACATCGTAACAGAAGAGAAAACACACAGAAAACAGGAAGAGCACCACATTCAAACAGCACTCACACGTTGCAGGTATCCAGACTGGAGCATCTAAAAGGTAAAATGGTCAGGCAGAAAAAGGTCACTCAGAAATTAGCCATGCAGCTTGCAGAGAAAAACAGGACGACAGTGGTTATACCATATGTACACGGCCTGTTGGAAGCCGTTACTTGAGCCTACAGATGTCATGGTATTTCATCAGCCATGAAACCATTCCAGACACTAAGAAATCTACTCGTACATCCAAAGGACAAGCGAAGACATCAAGCTGCCTGTGAACGTGTATATAAAATACCATGCAAGAACTGCGACAACACTTACATTGGAGAAACAGGTAGAGCTTTTGGGGTACGGCTACAGGAACATCGACAGGAAGTTACACAACGTGATGTGAGGGCATACACTCGAAGCACCAGTAAATCCACCGCAACAGAGCAAAACAAGTCGGCAGTCACAGACCACGCCATCTCTCTCAACCATGTCATAGACTGGGACAGCGCCAAGGTGATCAACAGAGAAAGCAACAGGATGAACCGATGGATCAGGGAAATGATACACATCAGGAAAGAACAAGACAAGTCGATGAATCGAGATGAGGGGTCTTACCAACTTTCACACATCTATGACTACTTACTCTCCGCCGCAGCTACACCTGGCGGACAGTCGTTCCGACGAAGGCAGCAGCGGTTGCCGAAACGTCAACAACAACAATTACAAAAGGTTGTATTTTGAAGAATATTTCATAACCTATAGACATTAAGTAAAACACAACGCACAGACAAACGGAGAGACAGAGAGACAGCCAGACACAGATACAGGCAGACAGACAGACGGACAGACACACACCTGTAGCCAGACGTTTACTCCCAGCCTCTCCGCTGTCAACATTTGTTCTTTTCCCAAGACCAAAGCCAGCAGCAGCAGGCGAAGCAGTGGTTGACGAACCAGCCCCAAGCATAAACGCGTTTGTGTTAGCTGCCGCGAATGAAAACCCAGCGCCACCGGGCTGTACTAAGCCGGGAAACCCCGCAGTGGACTGTCCTGAGCTGGGAAACCCCATGCTGGGCTGTACTGAACTGGGAAACCCCGTGCTCTGCTGTACCAGCTGCTGTAAAAAACACAATTCAATACAATAATAATTACAGTGAAAAATACCAATGGCACCAGAGTCGCTTTACAGTCAGCTATCATGGGAAAAAGCAAAAAAACGAATGAGCAAGTAAAAAATAAGTAAGTAAGTTGCCTTTAATCGCACGTTTCAGTCGCACAAGCATTGGTCATTGGTCATTGGTTGACGCATACATGAGCATAGTCACATAGGCCACAGACGCCGTTAGACTATGCCTACTGTAATGCATTACTGCTTGCCCATTGGACAGTTCGTCAAAAACTAAACCATGTCAGTTCAGTTCAGTTACGTCGCTCTGTATGTGCCGTTAGGCATATGCGGTGATTTTAACATTGCAGTCAATTAAATCCTCCAGCTGAGCAATGCCCATTACCAAGCTTATCTAAGGGCAGCGCTGACTCAAACCAAGTCAGTGCGAGACGAACAGCCAGAAAAACTGGGTAAAGTGTACTCAAGCTGAACAAAATGGACTTGAACAAAATGGACGGAGGTATTCAAAATCAGACAAGTATTCAATCCACCACAATTCATCTCGCGGTGAACTTTGGTCCACTAATAACAGACCTAAAGATAAAAATCATACTGAGCAAAATCGACTTTCAAAGGAAAGGAAAGAGAGGAGAAAGGGAAAGAGAAGAGAAAAAAGAAAGGAAGACAGCTAACCCCTTAATCAATATTTTCAAGGCTCTGCTAGAAAAAAGCACACTCAATGCATACGTGTGTAAACGCCGGCTGAGTAGAAGCTGGAAATGAGAACGTGGCAACTGGCTGACTGGCGAACAGCGATGACGTCGAGTGAAAGCAAAATGTTGGTGCTGTCGAAACTCCAAACCCAAACGATGGTGCGACGGCACTCTGACCTGCATTCAACATTAATTTACTTACTTATTGCAACAAATGTCAAAACAACACTGCCTGCCTAGACACCACAGATAAAGGTAAAAAAAGGTAAAGGTAAAGGCCGTCAATTTGCATAGCGCATAGTCGCGAGTATGCACACGCCTTTAATGCGCTTTCGTCGCTAACCAGAGCCGCCTGCCGCACGGCCACCGTGTGCAGCCTGCAGACACAGGCTGCCGCAGCGGCCGGCTAGGCAACCCCAGTTAGCTGTACCAAGGTCCCCACCTTCCGTAACCCATGTAAATGAGTTCCTACTCATTTTACCGTCTCACGGAGGGTAGAAGGCTGAGTCGACCTAGCTGGCAGGCTTCGCACCGAGATGGTTTACCTGCCCACAGGCAGTCACCCATCGCAGTACTAACCGGGCCCGGCATAGAGTAACTTCGTTTCAGCCAAAACGCGTTACCAACTATGCCACGCCACCAACCAGATGCAGTATTTGCTGATGTTAGTGATCACAGATCGGCTCACATCACAGAAATACTATCTGCCGTGCCATAAACTGATCTGTCGTCACTAACGTTAGCAATTTCTGTGATCCGAGCTCATCTGTGGTGATCAGGCAGAACCAAACAATGCATTCACCGTTACAAGTAATAAAAAACATATTCCAATTATGCTCGTAAGTAAGTAACAATATAAGTAATACTTTTAATAAAATATAAATGCCAAACATATACACTTACATAAAATATGCTCTAAAATATCAATTAGTTAATCAAGTTTCAAGTGATTGAACGTTAATTAATTAATTAAGTACTCAAATTAACAAAAAAGTAATTTTAAGAAAACATTGAATCATACAGCATAAACTAGATACCACAAGTAGAAAAAAACTATCACAAAGACATTTTTAGACTACAAGGCCATTAGTGAAAAATGAACAATGAACAATAGTCAATATCACACAATACCGATGGCTTGGTAGTGTAACAGCAGATGTATGATTCAGAGGCCCAGGGTTCGACTCCCAGTCAGGTTGCTATCTGAATGTGTGACTTGGTCGCCCTTACACAGTAGTGTAAACTGGTAAGTTTTTTTCTATTTAATATTTGTTGTCAAATTTAATTGTGAGTTGAAAGCAACAATGTGACCCAACACAATCATGTGACCATTCGACTCGCGCTGGGCGACTTCCTATAGGTAGTCCATTGTGACCATGCATCTATCTGGGACTGTTGTGGAGATATGGCGCCTCAAAGATAATGTGGTCACGACCGTGATCTTTCGGGGTCACGTGACGTCATCGGTCACGTGACCATTCGACTTGGCATATGTGGTTACCTACTGGTGGTCCATTGTAACCATGCATCTAACTTGCACCGTTAGGGAGATATAAACCCTCAAACTTGCATTTGCTCATGTTAAAGGCCAAAAGTTCACTGCGCATGCACCGTGTCACGTGACCTGTAGGCAGGGGGTCCAAAATAACTGCATATTTGGAATTCCCGAGGCCACACTGCCTATTCACTATGCCACTTTGGTGAGGCTACGATGACGATTAAGGGTAGCTTGTTTGTAATGGAGCATCTCCATTGTTAAGCATTTTCAGTTGCAATTTTTCAAAGTTAGAAAATAAACCTAAAATTTGCGGTTTTGGAAAGATTAGAAGGAAAAATATTAAAGATGAATGTTGAGACCCCCTAGAAAATCAATCCCCACTGAAACACGTCATCCAGTGCAAAAAATACAGCGATGCTACCAAAAATGTGTTCTACAGAGCTTGGCAAAAAAAGTAAAAAAAGGAAAGAAAAAATAACCCAATTGAACATATATTTCACCCCTTTGCCCTGCCGGCCCTACTAAGCCGATTTGTGCCATTTTTGGCACATAAAATCATACTGCCAACGTAATCACCCAAGTCAAATTTTAAGTCAATTGATTCAGGGGTTTGGGGGCTATGGGTGCCCAAAATATGAGGTTTCCCATTGACTTTGATAGTCATCCTTACAGCAGTGATACGCACTACCGTGCTACACTGTGACGGGCGACTGTCTGTGGTAAACCATCTCGCTATCACAGGCTGAACGGTATTTCAAGTCCTGTGTTAACGGCAACTTCTCTTTCCTATGGGGAAGCCAAAAATTCGACCCCCCACAGAATCAAAATCGCTGACCCGATTGTTCAGCAGCACACTGACACGCAGTCAGTGTGATGCGGGCAATATCACCTTTTGTAATTTTTGCTGTTTTCGATGTGCGAGTTCTTCAATGTTGCCATTAACAAGTGTATAAACTAACGTTTTGTGCATTTATATAACTAACACCGAGGTCAACTCAGCCTTTCATCCCTCCAGGGTAGGTAAATCAAACCAGCCTGTCTGGCTGGGGTTAAGCGGGGCACGTTCACCTGTGTTGGGTGGCAGGTAACACTGTGTGATTCCATATGGCAGGTGACGCTCCGTAGCTCTAAGATGGGTTACTATAAAGAGCTACTGTATACACCACACCACTATAATACACTGTAATGCTGATACCTGTAAACTGAGCTTGCTGACCACTTGTAGCAGTAACAGCGCCAAATGATGACCCGCCAAACGCCGGCAGACTGGCAGACGTCGGAGCTGACGCAGCACCAAACACCGACCCAGTCGTCACTCCAGACATGCTGGTAGACGTAGGCCACGCTTTTGCCGTGGTAAAACCCGACGCCGATGAAAAACTGAAAATTGGCTCCGGCGCGGTAGACACGGACTGCGATGCGTTTACTGTTGATGCAAACTGTGAGGCAAAAGACACGGTGGACATGGCAAACGTGGTTGGAACAGTTGTCAGTGTTGTCACTGCTGTTGCTGCTGCGGGTGCAAAAGAAAAACCACCAACAGATGATGGACCAACAAAACTAACGACATTTGACACCGACGACGGAAAACTGCCACCAGCAAACGATGAAAACTGAGACACTGTTGCCGGCATGCTTGATGCAAACTGCACTGGTGTTGTCGCCGTTGTCACTGTTATTGGTGCAGTTGTCACGGCTGCCGACGGTGCAAAAGAGAAACCGCTCGCTCCAGAAAAACTGCCAACAGTTGACACTGACGTTACCGGAGCAAAGGAGAAACAAGCAGCAGCAGCTCCAATCCCTGTGAAACCAGCTGCTCCTGCTGATGTGCTAGTTGCCGCTGACATTGCCGTTGTTACCGTCGATACTGCTGTTCCTGGTGTATTGGAAGTCATAAAGCCAGCCAACACCGATGATGGTGGAAAAGCAAAATTACTACCAGTTGAGCTCGCAAAGCCCCCAGACAATGATGACTGCACCACTGACGATCCTGATGTAATCGCGGGGGGCGGAGCAAAGGCAAAGCCAGTACCGCCAGTGCTTGTAAAACTGGCTGGGATAGATGCAGCAAGGGACGGGAATTTGGCAGCAGAGATATCGGACGTCATTGACGACATGGCGGGCTGTGAAAATTTCAAACTGCCAACAGGGCCAAGAGTTCCAGAAGCCGATGCTGACACTAGTCCAGTTGGTGCTGACACTACAGCTGCCGGCGCGGATGTCAGTGCTGTCGGTGCAATGCAGAAACTGCTGCCAGAGCCGACAGAAACAGACACTGATGTAGTTGGCACTGACGTAGCCATAGCCAGTGCCAACGTGGCCACAGCCGACAGTGACGTAGCTGGCAGTGACAGAGCCGACAATGGCTCAGTTATAGCTGGCATGAATGTAGTCATAGCTGGCACAGACGTAGCCAGAGCTCCCGACACGGACATAGCCACAGTCGGCACAGATGTAGCCATAGCCGGCACTGAAAAAGCCGACACCGGCGTGCTGAATTGGGCAGACTTGAACTGTAGCATACTGGTTGCCACAGGCAGTCCCACACCAAGTGGTCTAGTGTTGGCACTCTCGGTTGATGCAACTCCGAGTGATGTTCCAGTACCACCAGGTGTTGGTCTAATGTCAAAGTTCGGAGTGCGTGCAACACCGAGGGGTATGTTGTCAGCGTTGGCTGCCACTGGTCGTCCGAACACAAACGGTGACATCGAAGGCTGTGTCAATCCAGCAGCCGTAGTGATAGAAACTCCATGGACACTGCCTGAAGTTCCACCACTGGTCAGAAATGCAGCATTTGCACCTGAGACAACATCAGCCAAACCGCTGCTGCTAACTGATGGTGAAGAAAACAGCGCAGCATTAGCATTGGAAAACTCAACCGTGGAGGACTTAGCAACAGTAAATGCTGGCGGCAATGCGAACTCGCGGAGAGTGCTAGAAGTTACATGGATATCAGTATCAGAAGCCTCCAGGCTTTCAGAGTTAGAACCGTGAAGAGTGCTAGAAGTTCCATGGACATTTGCAGCAGTTCCCTGGACTTCACTGCTAGTGAATGGAGGCAGACTAGCAGCAGCATTTGCTGACGCCACTCCGGCGCCGACCAAGTTGCCTTCAGTAGACATAATGCCAGAAGACATCCCCACCATTTCAGTACTGTCTGGAGTGATGGTAAAATGAACTGTTGACGGCTTATCCTGGCCAGAAAACGTAGAACTGGTGGTCAATGCCGACTTTACAGCAGATGATGTCATCACGGCTAATGGAGCAGCGAACTCAAAGCTGCCTGAAGTTAGATTCCAGTTTCCAGCAATACTGAACGATGGAGGAGCAACTGTTGACAACGATCTGTGGTCACTAGAGCCCAGTCCAGCAGACGTAGACTGCATCTCAGCAATACCAGCGCCTATACAACACCAACATGCCAGTCCGTCTACTTGAAATGCCCTTCTGAATATCTTTAAATGCTGCACGTACTCTTTACGTACCTTCAGATGTCATCTAATGTCATCCAAAGCATTTCAATTCTCGTTCTACTAGCACACTGAGCAAGTCTAAGGTTACTACAGTACAGTTAAATGAGTTAATTTGCCATACAAATTACTTACCTGCACTCTACACTGGGCCTCCTGACCTCACTGGGCAAGTAACACATTAGATAACAGACTACCAACAGTTGTCAGTTTTGCCAATTTATCATACCACCAATGCGGGTGATAATGCCCCTCTCTATATTCTCCCTTCCCCTTTCCTTTTCTCTCCTTTTCCTCTACCTTTCCTTACCTTCCCACCTCACCATTTCCTTTCCTTTTCTTTCACTCCCCTCCGTTCCCTTTGGTCACCTTCCCCTCCCTTCCATTCTGTTATTGTCTCGCCCTTTCACCTCCCCTTCACTTACCTTTCTTATCTTAAAAGTACGAAAACTAAAATTCAGAGGTCTGGGAGTGCTCTAAGCTCCCCTGTGTGATTGGGGGCAAAAAAACTGTACATTTTGCTTGAAGACCACTCTACTCACTTCAACACAAAAGACGAACATTTGGTATAAACAGCATAGAATAACTGGCATGCCATAGATACTAAGTGCATTGGTGGCGTGGCTTGGTGGTAACGCGTTTGATTCGATCAACGAAGATACTCTACGCCGGGCCAGACTAGTACTGCGATGGGTGACTACCTGCAGGCAGATAAACCATCTCGGTATGTAACCAGCCGCCTAGGTCAACTCAGCCTTCCATCCCTCCAGGGTAGGTAAATCAAATATCGGCCTATCTGGCTGGGGTTAAGGCGGGGCGCATTCACCTGTGTCGGCCCTGTTGGGTGGCAGGTAACATTGTGGGATCCCATATGGCAGGTGACGCTCCGTAGCTCTGAAATGGGCTTCCATTAAGAGCATAACACCACCTTTTAAGTAAGTGATGCTAAAAAAGCATACTGATGCAATTTTAGGAAAGTTTTGGGGCAATTTTCCACGACAAGATTTTTTCCCTAAAATCCCGACATTTCCCTGACAGCTGTAGAACTCTCTGACATTTGCAGGTTTTCCAGACAAGTGGTCATTCTGTAAGAATCTCATCTATGGCTGTCCATGGCAGTGTTGACAGTATTGTTTTCAGCATTGTCGCCAAGTTGTTAGATAACTCGTAAACTGAAGCTTCATGAAATTTTTGCATAAACATGTACCGCGACAACTGCAAGAACCCTGTTGTATTTCAAGGTCACAGGTCAAAGGTCAAGGTCACCGGATCAGATTTTTCACCAGACTTTACCAATGCGAGATAAAACCATGCTGCTAATAGCTGTGACTGTTGGCCAACGCCGACGTCATAGATATAAATATCGCAGCACGTCACGGGAACTACTGTAGGCAGATACAGCACTGCGTGAGGCTTGACAGACTAGTTGAAAAATTAATATTAATATTATTAATATTGCATTATTTGTACCTGAGGTTGGAAGGCGTGGTGTTGTGCAAGCCACACACTCTGTGGAGGTTGCTTTGTTAGACACCAGACACACTTCACATGACCACTCGCCGGACGGGCGACAAAACGTCTCTGATAGACTGGGCAACGTCATCTAAACAGCCAGACAGATAGATAGATGAACAAACAGTCAGACTTCACACGACAACTGGATGAGGAAATAAATGGACAATGGGCGACTTTAAATTTCACTTAGACCTAAGTTTTAAACTACAGTTTTAAACCAAACCTTAATCTGGACTTTAAAGTAGGGTTTTAAGTTTTAAACTGAAAACCTACTTCCTTGGTACCCTATAAATATGAAGATGATACACACATATTATATATTCTATGGGCGTGATGATAGTATCCTCCTCAGACCAAGTAACGCAGGAAGAGCTTCACATGCTCAATACTGGTGTAATATCTTACGTTTGTACCATCAACCTGACGACGCCACCGGATGTATTCTAAGGCTAGCTGGTGAATCTGTCTAGCACTCAGACGCGTTGAAAGAAACTCATCTTTGTCAGATAAACATGACTGGCGCTGTACATTAGGTGCATGTCGTAGGCGATTGGGCCCTAGAACGCCGGCAGCAATAGCAACCGCTGAATAAACAAATGCCATCTTGTTTTCGCTAAATCGAAAGTTAAAGTGGTTTTGGTTTTAAACCAAACCTAAAGACTAGTCTTTAAGAAGAAACGCCTATTTCGATGCATTACAGAAATCAGGTTTGAAACTGGATTGTTCAGATTAAGTTTGGTTTTTTACTGAAGTTTGGCATAATGTTCAGTTTTAACTTTGGTTTCAGCGGAAGCGTCCGGTTTAAAACCCTACTTAAAACCGGATTTAATTTTCACTTTAAATTTTGCATTAATTAGGTTTTAAACCGAGTTTTGGTCTAAAACTATAGTTTAGAACTTAGGTCTAAGCGAAATTTGAAGTCACCAAATGACAGACACACAGAGAAATAGACAGACAGATGAACAAACAGACAAACAGACTAATGGAGACATACACAGCCAGACTTCACTTGACCGCTCAATGAGGGAATGGCGAATGCAACAACTCTTGACAGACTGGGCAATGTCTAGCCAAACACGCAGACAGGCAGACAGACATAAAAAATCACCGTAGAAGTGACAACACAGTTCTCAGACACTGGTCAACAATGTCTAGACAGAGAGACAGGGAGATAAACTTCACATGATCACTTGCTGGCTGGCCGACGAAACAGCTCCGATAGAATGGGCAGACAGAAAGAAAGACAGACCCTACACTCCCGCGAAATCGCCATCACATTACTATTATTGGTTCATTCTTATATACACAACTTTGAACTTAAGTATTAAAATCATCATTGCACCATGTACAACTGCAGCAGCGATGTAGTCCTAGAGACCTAGTATCTAGGTACCTCTTAAGCCGTGTTCATAGCGACAAACTCAACTCAACTCAGCTCAACTCAACTCAACTCAACTGGCCAGTTCAGTTGGGTTCAGTTGAGTTGACAAAGTGTTCATAGTGAGTTCAGTTGAGTTGAGTTGAGTTTGTTGCTATGAACATGCAGGACAACTCAACTCAACTGAACTGAACCAAGCTAAAATGTTCAGAACTGGCTGAAAATGGCCGTACCAGTTGAGTTGAGTTTTTTGCGTGTTCATAGCAACAATCTCAACTCAACTCAACTCAACTCAACTCAACTGAACCAAGCTAAAATGTTCAGAACTGGCTGAAAACGGCCGTACCAGTTGAGTTGAGTTGAGTTCAGTTCAGTTGAGTTTTTCGCGTGTTCATAGCGACAAACTCAACTCAACTCAACCAGTTGAGTTGAGTTGAGTTGAGTTGAGTTTGTCGCTATGAACAAGGCTTTAAAGGACTAAAAGATAAAGTCCTGGTCCTGAAAAAAACCCTTCTTTGGAAGACTTCTTTTCCTAAAGAAGCAAATTTTCAAAACTTATCTGGAAAATGTATCTGAAAGAATTTAAGAAACCTTGAAAAGAAGATTTTGAGAAGGATACATGCATTTTCAAAACTTCTTCATCTCACAATAAAGGCTCACATAGCTTCCTATCTTTGGTGGAAGATGTAGGAAAGTTTCAAAAATGTGGCCGCAGAAGAGCTCTTAAGTTGTGATACTTTTGATACCTTGGCACTGGTATTGTTGTTATTACTGCCACGGCTGTGCTCTGCAGCAGCATCAGATGGCTTCACTATGTCAGCTACAACGTCATACAATCACATGGTAGTGTAGCAACAGTATTAAGTTGAGGTGGGCTGCAGTGGTTTGTACCATACTAACAGTCAGTCCGCTGTTCCATGCAATGGCTTGGCAGTGTAAAAGTTAATACATGGGACTGTGATCCCAAGGTCAAGGGTTCAACTAACAATCAAGTAGTTACTACTTGGCTGACTGTCTGTAAACAAGTAAACCATCTCAGTATATGACCAACACCAAAATCAACTCAGCCTTCTATCCCTCCGGGGTAAGTAAAGCAAATACCGACCGACCTGTACTTAAAGTAGAGCACGTTTATCTCTGCCAGATGGCAAGTGTGATTTTTGTCCGAGTTGCATCCAAAAAATCCCGAACAATTCCTCTTAGTTGTTCAAGGCAACACTAGGTCCAAAACGTTTCTTCAACCCTTCCCAATGTCCTCTGCTTCCACTCCAAATGCAATGCCACGAAGCTGTCAATAATTCTGAAGTCCCACTAACAAATGTGTTATAAAGGTAAGTGTGCAACATGGACACAGGCAAACAAACACACAGACAGATAAACAAGCTGGTGGTCAGCAAAATCGCTCTAGACATGGCAATCTGTGAATGCATTAACTACGAATAGGACAATGGACAGACAAATATGCATACAGAGCTACAGAAAAAATGACACAGGTGTGAATGTAAGGGCAACGTCAACAGCCAACGGAGACAGACAGACAGACAACCATATGTTGAGAAAAGAGTACATAAAGCTGACAGCCTTTCTGATTCAAACTAGGTTGCCGATGGTAGGTTGCCTATGGCAAACAGACAGACAGACAGACAGACAGACTATACAGGGTGCGCCAAAAAATTTTACCCCCCTATGCCGTGGGAAGAGTCGACTCCACTTTGTCGAAGAGAAGGCAAAGATCAATGTGGCCTATTATGTCGGAAGTCTGCTGCCAATGCTCGTTGACGACTGCGAACGGTTGCTTCCATTTGGATTCGTATTTCAGCAAGACGGCGCTCCTGTGCACACGGCCCGTCAGACGCAAAACTGGTTGACGGCAAACTGTACCGACTTCATCGCAAAGGACCAATGGCCACCAAATTCACCCGACCTCAACCCACTTGACTACCATGTGTGGGGCGCAATGCTTCAGGCATTTCACAAACTTCACCCAAAGCCAAAGACCATTCCAGAGCTAAAAAGTGCATTGCAGCAGATCTGGGACGACTTGCCACAGACAACGATCAATAAAGCCATCAGTGACTTTCGCAAACGTCTGAACTCATGCGTTTCGGCTGGTGGCAGTAAAACTCGTGACGGACGTGTTGTGTAATGTAAAAATTTGGTGGGTGGTCGCGCTTAATACGGCATAACTTTGTCAATGTTGGAGATAACTGAATAAAATTTTGCAGGTTAGCGTAAATCTGAATGGATAATAGGCATGTAAAATTTTGTTTAAAAATTCTCAGCCGTTTCGGAAAAATTATCAGAAAACCTCAGGGGGGGTAAAATTTTTTGGCGCACCCTGTATGTATGAGGGAATTGTAATGGCTCAGCCAAGTGCCCCAGATTCGGCACTGTGCACTTTACATATTCAGTTTACTTACTTACTTACTTACAGACAGGCAAACAGAGAGACTTACATGTAGTCTGTAGCACATCCATCACGCTGCCCTGACGTAGTCCAGTCTCAGCAACTGTGACGACACTGCTGCTACCCCCAGTGCTAGCTCCACTGAACACTGATGACGTAGACGACACAGAAGACATCGGAGTAGTAGATGCACTAAAGGTCAGAAACTTTGGCATTGCGAATGCAAAACTCTGCACCAAAAAAATGATACAAATCATTGTATTTATTTCATCATCAAATAAACACAAACACCATCTGTGTCATTGAGTGGCTTCTATTCCCCAAATCTACAACTGAAATCGGGCGCTGACATTATTGTGTGCTTTATAAATTCATCTACTTACTAACCCACTTACTTTCTACATTCTTTGTGGCAAAGGAGCAATTTGGCTTCTTCACTAATGTCGTTGATCGCAGTAACGAAATTAATCGACGCCGAGCCTGGTTAGTACTTGGATGAGCGATCATCTCGGTATGTAACTAGCCACCCAGGTCAACTCAGCCTGGCCATTCCTCCGTGGATAGGCGCAATGAGTACTGGCAAAAGTTGGGATGTAAACACAGCGAAGCACTAGCCTTGTATCCACAATCTTGCAGTGTAAACTGGCATCTGGCTGAGGGTTAAGGAAACAGAAATAAGCACCATAAACAGCGTCCTGCAGTCTAACAACTTTATTCAAGAAGAACTCCCACACAAGAGGCACAAAATTTGGGCACAAGTTTCCAGCGACTCCATGCTATCATACGGAGAAAGCCCAAAGTCTCTACCTCACCTTGAATTGCTATCAAGTTGTAGATGGACAGAATTACGATAGCTAGTACACACTTAGCAGTAACATATCTATCAAAATCATTACCAAAATATTGAAAAAATATTATCAGATGAATGATAAAACTATTAAAAATATATCCATCACTCATGAATCAATTTCTACATGCAAAAGCAGCTATATATACTGCTTTCAGCGTATCTTAGCCATCGCAATTCTGTCTGTCTGTCTGTCCATCCGTCTGTCTGTCACACGGGTGGATCAGTCAAAAGCAAGGCAAGCTAGAATCACCAAATCTTCACCATCGGCTGCCTGGAAGACTCTAGTTTCAGGAACCGTAAAGCTTTTCCATAAATTCGAAGGGGGTCACTCTGAACGAGGGCGCTAAATGAGAAAAGGGTGGGCAAAATTTGCGATTTTTGGGCAACAAGTCGCTGTATCTCAGTAACGATGCGAGATGTAATTTGCCTGGAAACACACAAATACCAATACACAGATAACATAAAAACAGAGATTTATCAGAGATAGGGCCTAGGTTACTATTAATCATTAATAGGAAGTCGTACACTGGCTCTCGATTGGCACCGAATTCAATGACCTTGGATGACCTTGAACGCCAAAATAGGGGGTTTTATGGATTTTCTTGGCAATTTCGGGCTGTGGGACACATTGCGAGAGCAAATTGCGCCGAAACCAATTCAGATAGACATGGACAAGCTACGTACGAAATTTTCAGCATT